>Ga0214163_1001092_pt1 | contig 12103 bp, 2 predicted proteins | sample LakMenepilimnion_2_FD_153001 | JGI IMG/M metagenome (GOLD analysis project Ga0214163, IMG submission 153001) | Freshwater microbial communities from Lake Mendota, WI - Practice 15JUN2010 epilimnion v4 | ecosystem: Environmental > Aquatic > Freshwater > Lake > Epilimnion/Euphotic zone | place... | reverse complement strand
GCTTTTTGAGTTCATCATTAACCTCACTGGAATCTGATTTCTCAGGTGGTTTGAACTCTTGTGGCCAATCGACTTCTGATTTACTCAGAAAGTCTGGTCCTTTCCACCACAGTTTGCTATCAACCATTTCTGACATGGTGATATCTCGTGTAGCAATATCTGCGGGATTTTGATCTGTGGGAACATGTCTCCACTGTTTACTATCTGAATGAGACTGGATCTGGCCTATTCGATTTGAGACGAAAGTCTTCAATCTATTAGCAGGAGTATTAATCCAGTACAGAACATTCATACTATCAGTCCAGTAGTAAACTTGTTTAGGATCCATACAGTAAGCAATTGCTACTGCGTGTCCTAACCTTAGGCCTATAACAGCTGAGTTTAACTCTAGTCTAGAGACACTCTCCGCTTTTGTCGGTGTGACTCTAGCTTTCGCTGTTACAAGATGAGACTCAACACTCTCTTTAGATCCCTCCGCCCCCCTTGAGTCTTCAAGTCTTACAAACACTGTAGCTGCATAGGCCTCAGTGCTTGCATCAACGAAAACATGGAGAGTACAAGTTTTGCCAGTGGCAAAATGAAAAGATCTAGGAATGTTGATCTTGTGTGCGTCATTTATTAGCTCTTTAAGCCATTCGCACCATTTAGATTGGTAACCCTCTGGGATCGGGTCTGTCCAACCTAAGTTTTCTTGCCATAGTTTTTGTAGAATTTTTCTAGAACGAACAGTAAATGGGGATATTAGGCCCAACGGATCATAGACCGTCGCTGAAAAGCGTAATATCAAGGACTTTGTCCAAACCCGATCTGTTACGTCTTGCTGAACGAAAAATTCGTCTATGGACTTGAATTTGCATTTGAACTGAAAACAATCCGTATTGGCATTCCAAATTATTCCAAGCACCTTGGAAGGATCAAAGATTGACCCCGTCTCCTTGTCCAAATCAACTTTAGTCGAATGGAGACTTTTCGGTATTGTTTTCATGACTGATACGTCATTACATTCAAATTTGCAAATTTTCATGCCTGCCTTCTCATGGAGTGGCGGCAATTCTTTCGCTAGTTGAATCGCCTGCTGCACTGTTTCAACCGATTTCAAGACATCATCCATATACATGTTGTCGATCACGGCTTCAGCAGCTGCTGGAAATTCTTTCCTAAACAATTCCGCATTAAGAGTAAGGACTTTCTGCGAAATGTCTGGACTAGCGAGGTTACCAAACAGAACACGAGTCCACTGCCAGGCCTTGTCGTTCCACCAGAAGCGATGGTAACGACGGTCTTTTTCGTCTAATCTGCATTGTAAGAACATTTCTGATATGTCCGCAGTTAGGGCAATGGAGTGCTGTCTGAAACGCAACAAGATTCCGAAGAGATCTTGGAGCCTGTTTGGGCCTTTGTCAATCTGAGAATTTAAGGACATCTTATCCCTGTTCTTTGCTGCAGCATCGAACACGATACGAACTTTTGAAGTCGACTTGTCGAGTCTGACAACAGGGAAGTACGGGATATAATTACAGTCTTCGCGATTAATTTCAGCGAGATCAGTAATTTCTTCGATGTATCCTTTCTTTATCTGATCAAGAAATATAGCGTCAACAGCTTCTTTTGAAGTGCCTTTGGCCTTCAACTGAGCGTCGCTATTTGTTCGTTCTTGACGCTGTTTAACAGCTGATAAATTATTTCTCAGTTGCGGAGGAATTGTTTTCCATGGTATTGAACATACATAGTAATTTCCCGCATCGATCCTCACCACAGACATCTTAGCATCAACTGCTAGTTCATGTGGGGACCATTCCTCTTTGGGTCTGCGGAAATTTTTAGACATACCAGGCGAGCTGATATTGTCTTTTATTCCTATGTGTTCAAGTTCCCAGAATTTCTCTACTAAGTGATATAAAGGGTCACGTACAGTGAACTTTTGCGTCCGATGCTCTTCGATTGAGTCATTCGGACCTTCCTTTAGTCACTTGTTGCGAGGAATTTGTCTGACCATTAACTGATCAACTTTTTCGGCAACATCTTCCGGTAGCTCGACGGACGGACCGAAGCCGACCCAGCCGAGTGGACAACAGTAGACGATGGGGTTCCTCGGACCACCGCCTCGTGATGTTCCATTAATACATTCGAAGAGATGCGCCTGATCTCCACCTGCAAGGATTGCAATCCTTGGATTTTTGGGTAGTGGGACAAAAGGAATGTCTTTCATGAAGTCGAAGTTCTTTTTGTACTTGCTCCAATCAACCACTCCCGTTTTAACGGTGAGATCTTTCTTCGTGGATGCGAAAAACGTGTGCGTAAGCATCCCGTCGTGTGAAGTCAAGGTTAACTCGACCCTCCACGTTTTGGCAAGTCCTGAGCCGAAGAAACCACCTATTTTCTGAACTCGCGGATTCGACACTTGTTTCAAGTAAAGATCAAACGCGATATCTTCATCAATATAGGTGTGGGTAGCACCAGAATCGAGCATTATGCATGTTCGTAATCTGTGTTTACCGCTCGTGTCGGAGAGTTGGCAGACTGCTGTCTGTACGCCAATCTCGCCTTCTTCGGCTAATCGCATTACGACAGACATGGTAAGACTCTCAGGATTGTCACCGTCTCCTTCTTCCCAGACCAGTTCGCCATGAGTGACGTCATTCCAGTCCGAGTACGGGATCTTTCTTGTAGAGTCATCAGCGTGCAGTAGTGGATGCTCGTATCGTTTGCATCCTCCTACGCCGCAATTCATGTTCAGTCGATTTTTACAAGACTGCATTGGGTGTCCTCTTTGCAAGCAGTGGAAACAAGTCTTCGATAGACGAACGATAGCGTATCGCTTAACCGTTATGAGTTTTAGAAACTTCGGACAATTGACCAATTCATGGATCTCCGGTTCTCCGCAGATCGGACATGCCTTGTTGAACGTCTCGAAGCTCTTCTCGTAAGCCTTGTCCATCGGTCTGAACTTACGCTGTTTACCAGTGTAAGGGACCTGCTTGCGTTCACCTTCATACGGCTTGTACTTGTGTACTTTGTTCTTTTTAGGGTCAAAGTACACTTTACGACCTTCGGTTGTATAGAGTACAGTGCTTTCTATTTCTGGCTCAGAGTCCGTACTAGAATCACTGTCTCCATCACCTTGGTCTTCCGTCAGGTTAATTGAGGACCTGATTGGGCTTCGGCTCGCTTTATGACGTGCAGAGCTGCTAAACGTTTCGATTTCTCGTAATAATTTAGCGCGTCGATGCAAGTACTTTTGTAGGGTGAGAATAGAACGAGGGGGTAAATCCTCTTCCTCTGTACTATTCATATCAGCCCAGTCAGCGAACTTTGCCATAATTTTGTCGCCAATCTTTTGACGAATCTGCTGATACAGGAAGCTGTTATCCTCGTAGACAGCAGACGGCTTGTGTGTCAAATAATAATTGACTTGCACAGTGATCTCGTCGTAAAACACCGCAACCGAGTTAAGGTTTTCGTGGTGCAACGGTATGATCCTTGCCGCTCTGTCTTGAATGCAGCGATCCTGGATGTGTCGCGACCCGTAGTAGTCATCTAACAGGGTCCACATTTGTTGGTAGTTTTCGCCAGTCCAATCAGCAGTGAAATGGACCTCTACCTTGGCTCTCGCTTCTCCCTTGAGGAGAGTATGCAGCGTATTCGCCAAATACGCATCTGGTAGATTACGTCCCTCATGTGCTAAGAGGAACTTTTTCTTCCAGTGCGCATAAACTGAAGCATCTCCTGAGAAAAACTCCAGCTTTGGCTTATCAAGTCCGCGATAATCTGGCGAGTCTGTCTTTCCGCTTTTCAGACATTTGAGAGCTTCAACCAATGCCTGCATGGTAACAGTATTGGGACCACTCTCGTCTGATGTCGAGTGTTCGAAAGAACGGTCATCCCTAAAGGGTGCTCCGTATCCTCCTCTTGAACTACCTCGTCGTTCACGTGGGTGCCCTCGAGTAGTGTAAGTCGCTAGACTTCCTCTCGAAGATGCAGTTGCACCATATGTCACGTAGCGGTTTGGCGGGTCATCGAGGCGACCAGTTCTAGGCCCATTTGGCGTAGAGTGGTGCACAGTTGGCGGCAGATTGCCAGTTGACTCGACTGTTTGTCGGTCTGCGCGGGCTGCATTTAATGCTTGAATTTGAGAAAGAGCTTTTTCTCTCTCATCTTCAGCTTTGCGAGCTGCCTTTGCTTGTTGCTCAAGCATTGCCTCCTGTCTAGAGTTCACTTCTTTTGCCAAGAACGTGATACCTCTGACAAGGTTCTTCATGCCTACAGTGAAGCTCCGCTTTTGGCCACCAGTAATGTCGTACATGTTGACCAGCTTTGTATGGATGAAGTCAAGGAGTCTCTTGGAGTTCTCTGCGTAAAACAGGAATCCTTCCAAGTCCTCACTTGTATACTTCTTTCCAATGAGCTTCTTCTGCAACAGTCCTGCATGAAGATAGATCTTGCGTCTGTGTCGACAGAGTGCCCGATAGTACTGTCGGTACGCATCAAGGTCACCTGGACTGCGCAAGCCTGTGAGCTCATTGATCCGGTCTGGATTCAACTCAGGGTCTTTGTCGAGATCCTCCTGAGTGAGCTCGATGCTAGGAAAGATAGCAGCGAGGGTGTTAACCTCGGTACCTTCCTCTTCAGGGTCTAGTAGACTCTGGTCCACGCCGAACAAGGATTCGGGATCTTCGTCATCCGAATGTTCTTCCTGAAGGATTGGGTCCTCCGGGTCGATGTCCTCGTTGTCGGCGGTTTTCGGAGTTGACTTTTTAGGTTTGGTGCCAACTTCCTTGTTGACTCCAGAAGCAGAGCGAGTCATGCTTCCAGAGTCTCCAGAGACAGAGCTAGTCATGTCTCCGGTTGTGGACGTTCCATTGGCCTGGGCTTGCTCGGCTGCTTTACGCATATTATCGAGCAATGATCCAGGCTGGACGGTGATGTCGGCTATAGCCGGGCTCTGCGCGTCCTGGAAGTCCTCATCATCCTTGGTGTCGTCCTTCTTGCCCTTGGGCATGAGAATCGGCTTGGATTTCTCGGCCATGTTGGGATGGACTGAAAGGATGAGTAGAAGAGCGAATAAGTTTGAGTGATAAAATTCAAACCCAATACTTCTTCCGCCCCCCTTGAATTCTTATCACTAATTACTAATGAAAAGAATTTGTTAAATTTTAATAAAACGTATTCGGTTCTTACACTTTGTGGATCTTTGGAGGCAGTAAGATGCTCACGAAGTTCAGGACAGGGACGTTGATGCCTTTGACGCCGGCGTAGACCTTTATGTCCTTCTCAGGCTCGTTAGGGCTCGGTACACCTGTAACGAACATTAAAAATTATCAATAGTGAAACTTAAAATTTCGAACTAGATAACTTTATTTTGTTGTAAGAACTGTAAGTGTGAGAGTCACTTACAAATTAATATTTTTCAATTCGAATAAAATGAACACTTACGTAGTTTGAGGACGTACTCTGCGTACTCGAAGGAGGCAGCTGAACACGAAGTGGACGGCGTTCTCCTGAGTGAAGGTCGAACTCAAACACGTTTGTAGTCTAGCTCTAAAAAGAGTGAGAAAAGTGTTTTAATACTGTATTAATACAGTAAGTCAAATTCGTAAAAATAAATGTGCAATTATCTCGGTACGAGTATAACTGCACTACGATACTTAAACTGTAGCTTAAGTAAAGAATTTTTCGATAAAGTAATCAGATGAACTTAACGTACGTAATGTAACGTTTATTGTGATCATGTTAAAGTTCATTTGTAGTCTAACTAAGCTGTTCATTTAAGAAAAGACTTACGTTTAGACTCGTTGTACGAAGATGGTGCGTACTTTTTGACAGCGCCGATTTACCACTACTTAAAGAGGTGCGTCAAGACGTTGTCGGGGTTGTTGTTCAAGACCAGGTCGAAGTCGTACAATAGAGCAAGGCGTCTTGTTACTGTAGACTGATCAATGATCTGAAAAACAAAATTCAACATTAAATTGGATTCAATTACAAATCAACAAAATAATTTGAACAAATTTCGAACGTTAATTCGAATGCTGAAGTCTGTTTTAAAGACTAAAGCTTGCTTTTTAACTTATTTTCGCAGTTCAAAAGCTTAACTCTGCACACACAGGTTAAATACAAGGCCAAGACAATGATTAAGTTTTACTCGACTAAACAGGTGATCAGCTCTGTAAATTAAGAGTAAAAGTTTATATCAAGGTCTAAAGTAGCCTGGAGCAACACACTAAAGTCTCCTCTGGCGAGTTCAGTAATGTGGGCTCAGTGAATGAGTACTATAGCTTGCTAAGAGTTAACATTAAAACAAACTAATGGTCATACTACAAACACTAAATGACGGTATGAAGAATGTGGATTGAAGTCTTTACCTTGAGGTTGAGATGAAGCAAATGGCTAGCACTTGATCACTTGAGAAAACTTTAAGGAGCTCCTCTTCTTTCGAAGGTTTCACAAAAAGTGATTTCTTTTAGTGTGATCATTTATTATGTTGAGGCTTGCCTTTGTGGGCTTGCTAACCTGCGTCAGCTGTGTCCAAGAGCTTGACAGGTCTGCCTCAGTGCTATTCAGTGGTGCCTGCTGTTCTTGGGCCGGCTGGCTGACATTTCTGCCAGTGCGGGCATGCTTCCAGACCAGATGATCTTTTTAGCACTTTCGAACTTATCAAATCTAGAATTTTAACATAAAACTGGCTTGTCTAGGACCAATTAAATGCTATTCAATAGATTCAATTTACAGACGTTTAATGTAATCACTTGTAAAATGTGATCACAATAATTGTATTTCCACTGATTGAAATTACCAATTTTGCTTTTTCGATTTTTGTTTACCAAATAATCGAATTTTTACCTTGAATTAACAAGGCCTTTTGGGCACGAATGCATAGGTCTCTACGCATGACTAGGTTTTTACACCATAGTTGTCTAATGCGCTAAATGTCGACGAACTTTACGACGTCTAATTTAAGACCTTAACGACGTTCATGCATGTTTTTAACATTTTTGAGAAATGCTAAAGCACGACACTCACTAAAATCTGAGTTCAAACTCAAAATATCGAATCATAGGCCGCATTAATTACACTTTAAAAGTATAAAAATTTAAGCACTACAAAACGACATTACAAGATTAAAGTTTGTGTGTCGTTATTTTCGCACTTGGGCAAGCAAATTCAAGAACTTGTAGTTCATTGAAAATGTGCTCTCAAGCACTAGACTCGGTCCGAGTCTTCCATTAAAACATGTCCTTTACAGACTATGCTTAATAGAATTTTTAACGTCGTTTGGCAAACGTTTTGACTAAGTTAGACTTTTAATCTAATCTTAATCGATTCGAAATGTGTGAACTAATACGTTCATCACAAATCTAACAAACCGTGTTTACCACGTGAATGTTTTGATGACGACCTCAAGAAAGATCCACTTGACTTTGTTAGTAAGCTCTTCGTCACTTAAAACGGTCTGAGTTAACTTTTCAGTCAACACTACATCGTTAAAAGTGGTATGAGCTTACCTAGTCAATTCTTCATATTAGACTCATGATGCGAAGGCCACCCTGTCCTCCGCTTGCCGGTTTCCGGTTCCGGCCCGTAAAAGCCCCTCCAGACGGACCACTCTTCCGGGGCCCCTTACAACTGGCGTGGGTGAGGCGACGTCCTCGATACTGCAAGGCTAAGGTCGTGACTTCGATACTACAAGGCGTACCTCTCATGTATGCCAAGGTCGTGTCTTCGATACTGCAAAGCCAAGGTCGTGTCGCTGGGTAGTTTTGTGACGTATAGCCCTAGGCGGTTCGCAACGACGACATCTCGGGTGTAGTCCATTGCCTGATAGACCTCCGAAATTCGAGTCGCTTATCCAGATACGTAGTCCGGATAACCTAAAACTAAAAACTTGCCCCTCGTCAAGGGTGCCCAAGTCTAGTTTGGCACTTTAGGATTTTTTGTCATACTTATTGGGTCTTCCCCGTAATCTCGGCTGCAGGCTGCCAATGCTCTTATTCCCCTGGGGTCGAATTCGATACTGCCCATGAAATTAAGCGTTTAAGATTCCACTGCAGGAAAGTGTGCATCGTGTTACAATTATGCAACGTCACACTCAGTTGCCGATTCGGGCCTAATAAGTATACACCAGTAAAAGAACACTATCGTATACGTATAATGGTTTACTGACCTTAAAACTAAGGATTTGTATTTTACGAAACAATCTATGCGAGATAGCACTTGAACTTTAGCTTACGTGAGTAGCGTCCATTGGCTTTCCAGTACCTCAGGGATACCCACGTTGCTTCACTTCAGGTTCTGACGTAGTCTTCCTCGACGGCTTCCCAGCACGTTTCCGCTCCGGGGACGACGAGTGCGACCGCGCCATGTGATTAATGTCCACTGCTTCGTTGTTTCGTGCCGGTAATTCCGGATTGAGACTGGACCGCGGATCCTAATCTATTGACCCAATATTACCTTACGAATGTTCACTAGGCCGGTTCGAAAGCCTAGCTTAGGGATAGCAGACTTAACCTTGGGGGAGACCTGAACAGATCCCTTGCGTTCAGATATGACCGGGTGGTCTCGTACCCGGGGTTGCCGTTGTAGCCCGAAGGAAACAATTCAACCGTCACTACGTTAACCCGAAGTTAAACCCTTTAGCCAAAGTGGCTGGAAATCCCCTTTGGCTACTTTACCCATGAAGTCACTAAAGTTAAAGTCCCGTAAAATAGAGAAAAGAACAAACCGAGTTGTTGGGTGGCAAGTCCAGTTCTGCCGGAAATAGAGTTTTATTATTTACAATAGTCATAGAATTATACGAAAGTCAATGTATAGATGTCAAAGCAAATAATAAATAAAGTCACAAATCAAGGTTGATCGTCGAAACAATGAATGTCAATATTTCCGGCGGGATATTTGAATTCACACAAGGACGACGCTGACGACGCTATCGACACGCCCCCCTTGGTCAGACCACGCGAAGCGCTGAACAACGAACGAGCCTCAGGGAGTCGGCAGTAATGAACCTCTCGATGAAGGCTGCACGTGCTGAATTCAAATCGGTGACGGATGGAGCACGCCTCGAGTTGCGAATGAAGCGAACCCCTGTCGTAGAAGTATTACGATCGGTCCGATTCGTAATCTTATTGTAGAGCGGTACGCATCTACTGGACTAGTAGTCCTTTGGGCCGGTACGGCTTAAGTGAAGTCCACCAGAAAGAGTAACATCGGTCCGATTTACCCTATAGCCCGTTTGGCCGTATCTAGAACAAAAAGTAACGAGTAGAAAAAACTGTCATTGGCCATTTACAGAAAAATCGTTACTCAAAGGTTCTAAACTCTAGTGGGATAAGTTTGGTGATGGGACGTTCGTACGATCCATTAGTTGAGCGTATTTTGCAACGTCTCACACGTCCATCTTTACTAGGGAAAACCTCCTCGATTACGGCTAGTTTCCATTGTCCGCGAGGAGTGTTGGGATCCAGTTGTAAAACAACTTCTCCAACTTGTACGTTTTCTTTCGCAGTATGCCACTTGCCTCTTTTTGAGAGCAATGGAATATATTCCTGAAGGAACTGCTTCCAAAACTTATCAATGATGGAATGAATTCGTTTCCATCTTTCAACGGGATTGTCAAGATCAGCCGTTGAAACCGCGCCACCAAGTCTTCCGATAAGGAAATGATTTGGTGTGAGAATTTGTATACTATTCTCCTCCTTAACGCGGGTTATGGGTCGACTGTTTAGAAGAGCCGCTACTCTGCCAATAGCAGTGCGAAACTCATCCATATTGAGATCTGATTCAACGAACAAACTTTGCAGCGCTCTCTTGGTAGCCTTCACCATGGTTTCATAAATGCCACCGTGGTGTGGACCATATGGAGGTGTAAATCTCCAGATTGCTCCAGCACAAGTCTGTCGGATTAACAGATCTTCGTCTAGATCTTGGACCCATGATTGGAGTTCTTTCTCTGGTGAGGTGAAACTCTTCCAGTTATCGGAAAGAAACTCGTTCGGCATTCCTCTCAGATCAATAAATCGAGAAAATGAATTCATAACGGATGAAGTACTTTGGTCATGTGTAGCTTCCAAATGTACAGCTCTCGTCTGAAGACAAGTGAAAACAAGGATGTAAGACTTTAGTCGCTGTCTCGCTCTTCCCTGTTTAATAAGGAAGGGACCGGCGAAGTCAAGTCCTGTCTTCAAGAATGCCTGAAGTGGTTTTTCAAACCTATAACTCGGGATTGCGGCCATGCGTTGTTCGTAGGGTTTATTTTCCCTCGCTTTGCAGATAACGCAATGCTTCTTGATTTCTCTGAAGAGATTATCAAGCCCCAAGATTAGGTAACCGTGCTCTCGAACCTTGTTCTTAGCCATCTGGCGGCTAACAGGGTGTTCAAATTGCTGATGCATTGACTGTGCTATCAGCTTCGAGAGCGATGAGTACTTTCTAAGTATCATTGGACATCTGATACCATAGGGAATATGCTCCGAGTCGAGTAAACGACTTTCGGAACGTAAAATTCCTGACTCATCAAGAAAGGGGTTGAGTTCTTTCAACTCTAACACGCTTTCTTTTTCTGACAACTTGTCAATAGCTGTTCGAAGAATAGGATCATCTCGTTGGCTTACCCTTACGAGATATGTCCTAGCTTTTTCAATGCAATCTTTCCAGGTTAGGTCAAACTTTCTAGTCAAGACTGAAAACATTCTAGCGGTTAAACTTAGAAGTTTTCGAAAGCCATCATAGAGTTTACCTACGGAGTAATTTGCTGGATCTAGACAGCTAAAATTAGTCCCTGGTTTTTCTTGCTTAGCGGGTGTCGTGACGATATTAACGTCTCCACTGAACAGCTTTTTGAGTTCATCATTAACCTCACTGGAATCTGATTTCTCAGGTGGTTTGAACTCTTGTGGCCAATCGACTTCTGATTTACTCAGAAAGTCTGGCCCTTCACTTTGGAACTTTTGAACTTGTGAACCTTGTTCTTCTTTGGTGAAAGAAGAATCTTATGTCCTGTCGCTGTGTAGAGAATAGTTATCAGGTTCAGGTTCAGAATCCGAATCTGAATTACTCTCTTTGTCAACAGCTGGTTCAGTTACCAAGTGTTTGGCCCATGTAGGACTTTTGTTCGCTTCTCGGCGTGCAGAGTTGCTAAACGTTTCGACTTCTCGTAATAGTTTAGCGCGTCGATGCAGCCATTTTTGCAGGGTGAGAATAGAGCGAGGGGGTAAATCCTCATCCTCGGTACTATTCAAATCAGCCCAGTCAGCGAACCTTGCCATTAGCTTATCGCTAATCTTTTGGCGTATTTGCCGATATAGAAAGCTATTGTCCTCGTAGACAGCAGACGGTTTATGTGTCAGGTAATAATTAACCTGCACCGTGATCTCGTCGTAGAACATTGAGACCGTGCTAAGGGTCTCGTGGTTCAACGGTATGATCTTCTCCGCTCTGTCTTGGATACAGCGATCTTGTATGTGTCGCGACCCGTAGTAGTCATCTAACAGGGTCCACATTTGTTGGTAGTTTTCTCCAGTCCAATCGGCAGTGAAATGGACCTCTACCTTTGCTCGCGCTTCTCCTTTGAGGAGAGTATGCAGTGTGTTTGCCAAATACACATTTGGTAGATTACGTCCCTCATGTGCTAAGAGGAACTTTTTCTTCCAATGCGCATATACTGAAGCGTCTCCAGTGAAACACTCCAGCTTGGGCTTGTCGAGTCCGCGATAATCTGGCATATCAGGCTTTCTGCCTTTCAGACTTTTGAGAGCTTCAACCAACGTCTGTAATGAAACAGTTGTGGGATCACTCTCATCTGTTGTTGAGCTTCCGAAGAAACGGTCATCCCTAAAGGGTGCTCCATTTCCTCTTCCCCTCGTTCCTCCTCTTCTGCCGCGTGAATACCCTCGAGACGTGCTAGTTGCCAAGCTTTCTCTAGAGGGGGTGACATTTGCACCATAAGTCACGTGACGATCTGACGGTCCGTCAGGGCGACCAATTCCTGGCTCGTTTGGTATGGAATGGTGCACATTCGGAGGCAAGTTGCCAGTCGACTCAGCTGCTTGCTGGTCTGCGCGTACTGCATGAAGTGCCTGGATTTGAGAAAGTGCTTTCTCTTTCTCATCTTCGG
>Ga0214163_1001089_pt1 | contig 12129 bp, 22 predicted proteins | sample LakMenepilimnion_2_FD_153001 | JGI IMG/M metagenome (GOLD analysis project Ga0214163, IMG submission 153001) | Freshwater microbial communities from Lake Mendota, WI - Practice 15JUN2010 epilimnion v4 | ecosystem: Environmental > Aquatic > Freshwater > Lake > Epilimnion/Euphotic zone | place... | reverse complement strand
GGGCCGCAGCTCAAGATCCTTTAACAGAACTTTAACAAAACAATTTAAAAGATAAAGATATTTTTATTATCTTTGTGGTCTAAACTTAAAATATATGATAATACATAAACAATATTTAGACCAAGATGGTGTTGTAATTTGCGAAGACATTGAATTGGAACTAAATGAGACTAAAGAAAATGTTATTGATAGGGAGAGAAAATTTTTCCCAAATTGTACCTTTAATTTTATAGTTAAAGAACACGTTAATCAATATGATAACATTTATTTACATAGAGGTAATTTTGATAAAACAAAAGATATCTACATACCTAAAATTAGATATGTAAAAAACCCAACTAAAACAATATTAGAAAAATCAGTTCAATGTAGTGGATTCTCGGTTGGGGGATATCGTTGTTTACATAAAACAAAAAAAGCAAACGGACTTTGTCATTTTCATCAAAATCCAAATGTAACTGTAAAATATTGGAAAAATTAACAAAAATATTTGGCCGGCAATATAAAAGCACTATCTTTACACTCTAAATTATTTATTATGAATGCACAAGTAAAAACATTATTAGACAAAACCAATTTAAATTGGACTGTCCGTCAGGAGGAATTGCAAACCATTAGTGGTATCAGCGTCCCAAACAAAAAAGCAATCGTTCGTGAAGACAACAACACAATTGTTGGTGTACATTCGGATGGGTATCAGCCTTATCAGAATTACGAGTTGATGGACTTATTGCACCAGGTATCAGGAAGAACCGGCCTTGAAGTTCATAGAGGTGGAGACTTTAAAGGAGGTGGACGCATCTATGTTCAATTAAAAGGTAATGACCTAACATTGGGCAACGATAGAATCGAAGGTTACTTAACCGGCGTGAACTCATTTGATGGTTCTACATCCTTATCATTCGGGCACTCTAATACAACCATCAGTTGTATGAACACATTTTTCAGAGTGATGAAGGGATTACAACACAAGGTGAGACATACCAAATCTATGTCTTTAAAAGTGGAAGACATATGCAGAAGCTTGGACATTGTGTTGGAGGAAGAAAAAGAAACCTTCCGCATCATCACCCAATTAAGTGAAACTCGCTTTGACGATTTGTTAAAAGAGAAGGTTACACGCAAGTTGTTTAACATCAAGCCGGAGTTTGCGTTAGATAGCAATGAGTTGTCTACAAGAACTCAAAACAATTTAAGCAGATTCTATATCGACTTAAATGGTGAGTTGGCTCAAAAAGGTGATAACATGTGGGGTTTATTTAGCGGAGTTACGAAGTACACAACACATTCTTATTCAAAGAACGATAACACCGAAGCTAAATTGTTTGGTGGTGTCGGTCAAGTTGAGCAAGAAATATTCAGCGACTTAATGCAGTTGGTTTAATAGGGTTATTGATTATGTTTGGCCCCCACAGAAATGTGGGGGTTTTTTATTTCCAGCAAGGATTAGATCTGGGGCCACTGGTGAATGTTGTTTGGCAAAAATACGTATTACATTTGCCAAACAATATTGGATGATCATGTTCCTGAAGTTCCCGAAGTACCCGATGTTCCCAAAAGATGTTCCTGAAGTTCCAGAAGTACCGGATGTTCCTGAGCTGTTCGATATTGTTTGGCAAAATCGGGTATTACATTTGCCAAACAACATTGTCCTGGAGATCCTGATGCGGCCAGTCGTATTACACATTAACAAAAGTTTAACAAATATATTCTAAATAATTTTGTGATATCATAAAAAGGGTTTATCTTTGAGGTCTAAATTATTATACTATGAACTTGTACGATTACCAAGTTGATGCGGTAAACTCTACATACACAAATGATAGAGGTATTCTCGTTTTACCTACGGGAACGGGAAAGACAATGATACAATCCGCAATCATTGAAAGGGATATTATTATATTCCCCAATCAATTTAGAATGTATGTGGTTAATGCTCCCCGTATCATTCTTACTTATCAATTATTAAGAGAGGTTTACGGCTTTATGGTTTCTCGTGGTATTGAATGTCGTTATCATTTCACACATAGCGGAACTCCCGTTGATGAAAGAGATTTGGAAGATATGCGTATTCAATCCAATTTAGACGGGAACAATATTCCGTTTAGTGAGATTGATAGTTCAACATCTTCAACAAGATTAACTGACACAATAAACAAATGTCTTGAACTTAACATTCCGTTAATTATATTCTCAACTTACAATTCTGCTGAAAGGATTGAAGATGCGAGATTACATACGAATACAAATATATCAATCATATTAAATGATGAGGCTCACTACCTTGTTCAAGAAAGATTTAATCCAATCCTTGATAGATTACCAAGTGATAGAACTTATTTCTTTACCGCAACAACTCGTATTACTTCAAGTGATGAGGGTAGAGGTATGAACAATATCAATCGTTATGGTGATGTGATATATACCTTATTACCTCGTGAAGCTATCGAAAGAGGTAAGATGATTAGACCTCGTATTCACCACATCAAAACCGAAGGTGTAAGAACATCTGAAGATTATGATAATAGCTTTAATCTTGTAATACTTAATTCGTTCAAGCAACACAAAGAACATCTTAATAATAATCATAAGGAACTTTCACCAAAGATATTGGTATCAACAAGAGGTGCGAATGATATTAAGAATTTCTTATTGTCAACTGAATATACCGAATTGAGAAATAGCGGTGTTGATGTGTTTGCAATTTCATCTAATCAAGAAGTGGGTAATGATGTGAATGGTGAGAGGGTTAAAAGACAAGAGTTTTTAAAACGATTGAGAGATTATGGTAAAGATGTGAGTAGAGAGATGTTAATACTACACTTTGATATTTTGACAGAGGGTATTGATGTTCCTGGTATTACAACGATTATGCCATTAAGAGAATTGAACAAGAGTAGATTTATCCAAACATTCGGTAGATGTGCTCGTGTTGATATTCGTGATAGAGTTCGTTTGGATAGCGGTGAGATAGGTGCTAATGATTTAGATAGTATGGTTAAGCCTTATGCGTATGTGATACTACCTTACTTGACGCAAACGAACAAAGATGATAGTGATGGTATGAAAAATATTATCTATGAGTTAAGACAATTTGTTTTCAATTCAAGTGAATTGGTTGTCAATGAATTTGATGCGAGAGGTATTAGTGAAGATGAGGGGTTAGATACATTCAACGAACTCAATAGAAGAAACGGAAGTTCCACCGAAATAATTAAAGGAATGTTCAGTGAGTTCGAGAAAAAAGAGTATGCTGATTTAAATGTAACACAAAGATTTGCCATCAACTAAAACTTACAACTATGATGATTATTGACCAAGAGAAATTAGTAGATAATGTTATTATCAATGATATTGTTAAAACATATCCCGAACTTAAAAAGTTGATTGATGAATGTTCTCCTTATGAAATAAGAGCAAAGATATTATCCGTGTTAGACCCACGAAACGATTTGCACTACGATTATCGTGAGTTCCACGAATTGAATTTAGATAGTGAGGACTTGAAATACCTTGATGAAATTGCAACAACATTGAGAAACTATGTTAGAGTTGCTGATACCGAAGTTAAAACGCACGGGGAAGTGATGACACCAATACCTTTAGTGGAAAATATGTCAGACACTTTACCAAGTGATGTGTGGAGTAACCCTAACTTAAAATGGTTAGACCCGTGTGCTGGTGTTGGCACATTTTATAGTGTTGTAGTACAACGATTAATGAAAGGATTGAAGAAGGTAATACCTAACAAGAATAAAAGATATAGACACATTGTTGAGAATATGTTATTCGCTTGTGAGTTACAAGCAAAGAATATGTTTATATATCATTGTATTTTTGATAGACCTAACATTTTTGAATTGAATACTTTTTATGGTTCATTCTTAAGTGATGAGTTCAATGAACATATGAAGAATGTTTGGGGTGTTGAGAAGTTTGATATTATTTTGGGTAATCCACCTTACCAAACACAAAAGGAAGGTAACACTAAAACACATCCGTTGTGGCATTTGTTTGTTGAGAAATCAATTTCAATTTTAACTGATGGTGGTTATTTAAATATGGTTCACCCAAGCGGTTGGAGAAATATTGATGGTGTATTTAAAAACACACAAAAATTAATGATAGATAGACAATTTATCTATTTAGAAATTCATAGTCAAGAAGATGGTGTAAAAACATTTGGTGCCGAAACAAGATACGATTTCTATTGTTTAAAAAATATTAAATGTGGTGAATATGAAACTAAAATAAAATGTGAGAATGGAACAATAGAATATGAATGTTTATGTAATTTAGAATTTATACCTAATGGGGAGTTTAAGAAAATAAAATCATTAGTTTCTACCGATATGAATAGAGTTGTCATATTAGCGGATTCCACATATCACACACAAAGAGAACATATGTCTGATACAATGGATAAGGTGTTTAAGTATAAGTGCACATATACAACAATGAAAGAAACCACTAAATTTTGGTTTTCAAATACAAACAAAAACGGACACTTTGGTATTCCTAAATTAATATGGGGTAATGGTAGAGTAAAGTCCGTTGGAAGTTATTTAGATACTAATGGTGAGTGTGGTTTAACACAATTTACTTATGCAATTGTTGATGAACCAAAAAATCTAACAAAAATTAAAACTGCTTTTGATAGTAAGGAATTTAGAGAATTAATGAGATTGTGTTCGGTTGGCGATATGTCTATCAATAGAAAAGTAATTGCAACATTCCGAAAAGATTTTTACAAACAATTTTTAAACGATTAATATGATACATCAATTTAAAACAAAGTCGCACGACTTAACGGGGTTATTCGCAGATGTTAATCTAATGAGCACATTCATTAATAGATTACAAAGACAAGCAGAGTTTGACCCAACAAGATATGAGGTGAATGATTATTTGGGTGATGGGTTTGAGTTCTTTGTTGAAATGTTTTTAAAAGTTATGGACCCTTCACCACACATTGGGGTATATAAATACCAACCAATTCCACCACACGAAGATAAAGGTGCGGATGGTGTGGGTGAGAATATGAATAGGGATAAATGTGTAGTTCAAGTAAAGTTTCGTGGAAACAATGCACACTTACTTACCGCAAACGAAGACCACTTATCCAATCTTATGTTAGCGGGAATGCATATGGGAATTGCTTTTGACCAAGAGAACCCAAAGAACTTTAGACACTTTGTATTCACCACCGCAAAATCATTACACTTTTACACTGATGAACATATGTTTGAGGGTAAAGTAAAATGTTTTGGTTTAGATGAGTTTAGACAAATGGTTGATAACAACCAACACTTTTGGAATAGGTGCAGAGAACTTGTGAGAGAGTTAGACCCACAGCTTCAAGTAGAAGTATAATAATTAGAGGAATTACCCTTCGTTTCTACGAGGGGTTTTTCTTTTCCACCCGCAGCGATCCAGGATCCTCTGGTGAATGTTGTTTGGCAAAAATTATGTGATCGATTTTGCCAAACAATATTGGAGCTGTGGCCACAGGGAGATCTTCTAACATCCTTTAACAAAGTTTTAACAAATCAATTTAAAAGATAAAGATATTTTAGTTATCTTTGTGGCCTAAACCTATTAAACATATGAAGTACAAAATTGTATCAGCAAGTAGCCCCCAAGGATTGTCAAGTACAATCAACTTATTAATTATTGAAGGTTGGGAACCAATGGGCCCACATCAAGTTGTTGTAACCCATTCACAAAATCGTTATAGTGGAATGCAACATATGGATACCAAACACGAAACCGAATATTCACAAACAATGGTATATAAACATAAAAATACTATTGAGGTGGATGTTGCGTTTTATCATCCGGATGACGAGAACGGAAATGTGGATGAAGACAAACAAATATTTGACCTCGAAGGTATGTTAGAGGAATATCATCAGAAGGTACAAAACTTATTACTTAAAGATTAAAACAATTAATATGAAACTGCATATTTTAAAAATCAAAGACCGAAGTGATGTTTGGTCGGATGATATGTACTACACCATTAAAGGTTTAAGAGAGCGAGTATTAGCAGATTGGTTTGATGAATGGGAAACTATGCCGACAGAAGAAATGAGAGAGAAACTCAAAACCGACGACGAATATATGTTCGATTGGTTAAGTGGTTGGAAGTATGATGTGGAAGTGATATTAACAATCACCGAAAACGATTTAAATTAAAGCATATGATAGTAGAACTAAACTCCGTCGCATCAGTAATCGACACCGAAACCAAAATTGTCTACCCCAAATATGAAATGGGTGGATTTGATAGATTGTCCGGCCGGCATCTGGATGATTTGCCGGAATCTTTTGTAAAAGAAATATCCGAAGCTGATATTACAATTATTAATGAATTACCTAACAAAGTAGACCCTTACGAAGATTTGTTCCGTAAGAATGGTGTGCGCAATAAATTTTAACTTATGAAAAAAGAAAATTATGTCATAATACTAAACTTTGAAAGTGAGAGTATTGATGTTTTAGATTTAGTTAATTGTCCTAAAAATATGGATGAAGTAGAATTTATTGAGGATAGTGAAAATGGATTGGATTATTCATTATCTAATTGCGAATGGATGGTGGTAACTAAAAAACCCGAAGTAATTAACTTTTTAAATTAAAACAACATGAAAACATTTGAATTCTTTTATGACCAAAAAGTAACAACCTGGATGAGAACTGATTTCGAAGTTAAAGCCAAGGACTTAAACGAAGCCGTAAAGATTGCCAGGGAAATGTATGAACGAGGTGATTTGGATGAACTTAATTGGGAAGAAATTATGGAAACCAAAGAAGTATTACAACCCGAAGATAATGGTGGTGAATCTACTGCCGAGATATATCAAATGGGTAAAACCGGCGATGTCCTAGAAGTTTATAACAATAAAGTTGATAAAGTCGAAAACATTTAGTATATTAGTTAGTGTGTTTATAATTAGGTGTTTTGGTTAGTTGTATAATGGAGGTCTTTCGACCTCCATTTTTATTTGTCTAGAATCGATCTACGCGCGCTGGTGAATGTTGTTTGGCAAAATTGGCGTATGACACATCAGCTTCACCTGCACTGTAGATCCCCGGATATTGTTTGGCAAAATATTGTTTAACTTTTTTTAAAAAAACTTCCACATATATTAAAAAAATAAATAAATAAAAATATTTTTTTGTTTGTATTGTTTTTTGTATTACTTTTGTCATTCATTAAATCCGTATTTATATGACGACGAAGATAATTTTATCTCCAAGTAAAAAGACGTATGATGTGTGGTATTCCAATGATGGCAAGTATTACACGTTACACAAGAGAGGCTTCAAAACAATAGATGAAGCAATCAAGGAAACAACTATAATAAATGGTTCATACAATTTATTAAAAGACGTATTACAAAATAAGTAGGTTCAGGGTTAGTAAGTTTAGTTAAGTCCCTCATCAGAAATGGTGGGGGATTTTTTTTGTACAATAAATTCTTACTGCAGGAGCTGCATCATGCTCGAATATTGTTTGGCAAAAATAGGTGTTGATTATCAATTAGTTATTTTGCCAAACAATATCTATACTATAGTTACTGGAGATCTTCAGTGTCGAATTCTCAAGTAAATTTTGCCAAACAATATTTCGCAACGCCGGCCAGGAGATCTGGTTAAGATCCTTTAACAAAACTTTAACAAAAAATATTTTGCTTTATTTTGTTTGTATAAAATAATAATGCTTATCTTTGTATCCTAAACTTTTAAAACTATGGGAACAAGAAGCACTTACCGAATTATTGAGCAGTACAAAAACGAAGACAGCTCAATCGAGAACAACGAATTAGTATTGGTGTATCTACAATATGATGGATACCCAACAGGTCATCCACTAACAACCGCTGAATGGTTAGCAACAGGTATGGTTGTAAATGGTTTGAGTATGAATGAAGATAGATTAGTATTTAATGGTGCTGGTTGCTTGGCTGCACAATTCATTGACAAGATGAAGGAAGGTGCAGGTGGTACTTACATTCACTCATTGAAAAGTCGCGGCGAGTGCTGGGAAGATTATCTTTATGACATTATTGTCAAAGAAGATAGGAGCATAGAATATGTTTGTTATGATAACGACGACAACAAGACAGAATTATTTCGTGGAACTCCGAGCGAGTTTGTAAAAAAGTACGAAGAAGTAAACGCCTAATTAATAATTAAAATCTACAGCTATGGGATTAGACATGTATCTATCAAAGAAGACCTATGTTAAACAATGGTCACACATCTCACCAGATGAGCAATTTAATATATCTGTAACCAGAGGTGGTAAAACTTATCCAGGTATCAAATCTGAAAGGGTATCATATGTCACAGAGGAACTGATGTATTGGAGAAAGGCCAATCAAATTCATGGGTGGTTTACAAAAAACACAGAAGAATTAGAACCTGATGTTAAATACTTTGTAACCAAAGTCGATTTAGAAGTTCTATTAGAAACCTGTAAGAAGATTATGGAATTGTTAGCCACAGCACCGAAGACAACTAAACAAGTTGTTAGTGGCTGGGATAAAAATGGTGAGATCATGGTTGATGTTGATGTATATGATAATGATATATTACAAGACATACTTCCACCGACACAGGGTTTCTTTTTTGGTTCTGACAACATTGACAATTACTATAAAGAAACGATCTCGGAAACAATTAAATTCTTGGAAGAAGAACTACCTAATTGTGATGAAGATGCTGACTTTGAATATTATGCATCTTGGTAAAAAATATTGGGGATATTATTTGGTATAATGATATCCCCTTTATATCTTTGTATTACTAAACTGAAATCATATGAGTTTTGAAATGTACACCCCAGCAGGTAATAGAGCTTGCCAAACACAACTTAACAAGATTGTGAAGTTTATCGAATCTGGTAAGGGAGTAACTCCCGAAGTAATTAAAACAATGTATGACAATGCATTGGAAAAGATTGCCACGAAACATAGAGAAGTGTATGACACTGAACCTGAATGGCATTTAAGGGACAGAATCAGGAAATGTCTTACAACCAATTTTTACGACGCCACTAAATTTATTTAATATGCCAAACTGGTGCAACAACTATATAAGAATATATGGTGAGGAGAAAACTATTAGAATCATTACCAATGTAATCAAATCAATTAATCCACGAGATGAGGATGAAGAACAGGTTGAAGGTAAGGAGTATGAAGGATTATTTAAAACCTTGATAGGTGTCCCACCCGAGATGCCCAAAGATGAATACAAGCTAAACTGGTATGATACTAACATTGCTTGGTTTGGAACTAAATGGGATGTAGATGTTAGTAACGACTGCTTCGACTTCAGTGAGGGTGAAATAAGCTTCTCCTGCGAAACAGCTTGGTCACCTCCCATTCCGTTTTTAGAAAATCTATGTAGGATGTATAAGGTGAATGCATACTTATTCTATTCTGAACCAGGTATGGCATTCTCTGGTGAAACCGATTTTACTTGGGTAGATGGACAGGTATTTGTGAATGATAGTGAGTACGAATATAAAGAGGGGCTATACAAACTATCGAACGAGGAGTTCTGGTCAGAGATGGAATCCAACATTGAGTACGCCGTAGAGGAGGATATCGACGTGGACGAGTTCATAGAAGAATATAAAGCTTATGTATCGGAAAAAGATGTAAAAGACATAATAACAATGTTTAACGAAACAAAAAAAGAATATGAAGAACGAAACACTGAAGTTGAGTAAATCAACACATCCAACGAACCAACCATCACAAGATGAATGGTTCAGACAATATAGCGTGGGCAGCGGATACACCCAACCTACTAAGTATTATGGTGGGAATCATTTCGATACCAGAGTTTTTCTGGGAGAGCCCAGACGAGGAAGCAACAATTTGTTTGGCAAAATTTATTCATTATATAAAAACTTAACAACATTCACATGGGGAATATAAACAAAGACAATCAAGGAGTATTTTTAAACGTTGTGGGCAGTACTAGTAGTGTGCCTGATTACGAACAATTCATCAACAGACCAAGCCAGGATCCAAATCCCGAATATTGTTTGGCAAATTATATTACTGAGTACAGTAATAAAGTGCAGCAGCATAAGCTGGACATTCAACAGCTGGCCCATCTAGAAACCATCATCATGCAGATCCGGGCACTGTCAAACTTGTTTGGCAATGTCAAGCTGTACACAGTTAGGGACACCTATATCTACGCTCGTTGTCCATTTCACCGAAATGATAGTCAAATCAATGAGGTTAGAGTACTCATCGATCTCATAGACCTTCACTTCCCCGCAGGGACAGCAGATCTGCGAATGTTGTTTGGCAAAAAGGATTTTATGGCCAAGGTCTATGACAAGGTCGGAACTGTGATGCGCATTGAACTTAACGGTAACATCCGTGATTATAAAAAAATATATTCCAAATAATTTTGTGATATCATAACTATTCATTAATTTTACATCCTAAACTTTTAACTATGACTACTATCAAACTATCCCAAAAAGTAAGAGTATCCGACCCTTGTTACGACAATGATGTCTGGTGTAAGACAAGCTTATCCAATGTTTATCCTGGTGAGTACAATGTTAAAGTCGATAAATCCGATCTAGGTGATTGGGGAAATCGCGTACACAAATTAACTGTAATACACAAAGGGTATGTTGTGGAATGCGCTGATGAATCTAGTTGGACACCACACAGTGATATCGGAGTTGACTCTGGCCAAGCCGGAATCTTCTGCGAATCCTCATACAGAAATGATGAGATAGCTGCGGGTATTACAGCACCAGAATTAATTACTCCATTTGTAATACCTTTTAGAAATGAGGGTGATGTGTGGTATAATAAGATGTGCAATTTTACTTTGGGTGCTGAGCAGTGTGGTGTGTATGACACAGGTGTGGTTACTTCTACTGGTCTTGGGGATGGGATGTATCCGTTAGATGTTGTGTATAATGATAACAATGAGATAGTTGGGATGAGGGTTACCTACCTCGACGACACGGAGGATGAAGATGAGGGTGACTGCTGCGGAGTATGTGGTGGGGAAATAGAGGAGGATGGTGAATGCGCATATTGCTGTGAAGAAACAAATGATAATTAATATGGGAAAGAAAATCAAAGTTAGATTCAACCTCGGGAGAGGTGAGAACTATATGAAATGGAAGGTAGAGTATCCGAATGGATGGTCCAAATACTTTAGTCCCACAGAGAATCAATTAATCTTAAAGGGCTGTCAGCTGAAAAACAGTAGAACCACTGCGCTCAAGATCCTAAGGGGTGAGCATAAGGTTGTATGTGCTTGGGTGCTCTGTGATGAAATTGAAATTATTCAGGAGAACTTCATCCCGGACAATCAGCAGCAGGTGAAATATAATCCAAGAGTCCTACCATACTGGAATAAGGATGGTATAGATATGGATGGCTCCAAGTTCAATATGCTCTACACTGTCGATTACAAAATAAACATAAGATACTAATATGAACTACAATTCAAGGGAAGAAGTAAAGAACTTAAGAATCAAGTTCTGCAATGAGATCCAGAATCAATTCCTGCACGGGGAAACCATAGAGTTTAATAGCCCCTTCATTGTCTATATAATGGAGGAGAACACATATGATGGATCTTACTTTAAAGCTCCGTACCTCATTAAGACAATGAGCGATGGTCAGTACCTAACCGGCACTAACTATCACGATGAAGAATTTGATGACCTGTCAACATATGATCTAGAAGACCTGGTGGAGGTGGCGTATATCTTGGACACAATTGGAGATAAACAATATAAAATATTAGAAGATGGACGAACAACTAGTTAAGCTCTGGATTAAGGATAGAAAATCCAAGCTTGCATACGCAGTGGCATTTGGAAACATCTCGACGGAAATCGCAGATGCTAAAATGGAGATCCTGGATGAATTCTACGAGACATTCAAACTGGACAATATAACCATTAAAATCACATACCATGATAAAGTTTAAAAAGAAGCTGCAATGGCTCTGGGATCTACATGTGGTATCCATGAAACCTGGTGAGTACTTCCATTACATGGAGAAGAAGTATGGTCAGCGGTGGTACGACTTTGTCGATCGAAGCTTCGAACGGAAATTCGG
>Ga0214163_1001084_pt1 | contig 12154 bp, 12 predicted proteins | sample LakMenepilimnion_2_FD_153001 | JGI IMG/M metagenome (GOLD analysis project Ga0214163, IMG submission 153001) | Freshwater microbial communities from Lake Mendota, WI - Practice 15JUN2010 epilimnion v4 | ecosystem: Environmental > Aquatic > Freshwater > Lake > Epilimnion/Euphotic zone | place... | reverse complement strand
TGCGGTGTTTGAACAGCACGGGCTATTTAAATTTCAGAATGCGTGCTTTGGTGGTTTCATTTTACACCCATCATTTGTTTCAACCTTGGCAAAATTGTAGTCCGCATTTAGCTCAACAATTTCTCGATTTTGAACCTGGCATTCATTATCCGCAAATTCAAATGCAAGCAGGCGTGACCGGAATTAATACCCTACGCGTTTACAATCCGGTAAAAAATTCTTATGAACACGACCCGGAAGGAATTTTTATCAGAAAATGGATGCCTGAACTTTCCAAAATTCCAGCTGAATTCATTCATGAACCTTGGAAATTAACTCCCATTGAACAAATGCTATATGATTTTGAAATTGGAACCGATTATCCATTTCCGATAGTAAATCTTGAGGAGGCACGTCGGTTTTCAAGTGATTTCTTTTGGTCGATGCGGAAAGAAACAGAAGTCAAAAAAGATGGCATTCGGATTATTGAAAAACATACGTTACCGGACCGAAATGCTCAATAGTTTATGACTTTAAACTACGAATTTTTTCAAAACTCAATTCATTAAAATGACTGATCACTTCATCAGCTAACGAATAATCTTGGAGTTTTGAGTGCACACTTTCATATCCAACACAATAAATACCTGCAGCTTTTGCGGCAATAATTCCATTCGTACTATCTTCAATCACTATACAATTTTCTACAGGCGTTTTTGCTAGAAAAGCAGCTTGTTGAAAAATAGCAGGATGCGGTTTTGATTTCGGGAAATCTTCTCCAGAGACTTTATGTTTGAAGTATTTATCTAAATCAAAACGATTAAAAATACGTTGAATAGTTACATTTGCAGAAGAAGAAGCCAAAATCAACTGCATTCCGTTTTGATGCAACTCTTTGATTAAATCTTCTACTCCATCCAATAAATACAAATCTTCCTTGCTATCGAAAGCGTCGTTAAAAAGAGTGCGTTTGGTTTCCACTAGTGATTGAATGTCGGCCTCCAAATTATAAATTCCTTTCAAACGCTCGTAAATATTTTTGGTAGAATTGCCCGTAAACGAAGCATACATTTCAGGAGAAACATCGATGTTTAGTTGTTTGAAATGTTGTTGATAGGCGAAATGATGTACCGGTTCGGTGTCTACAATTACGCCATCCATGTCGAAGATCACTGTTTGTTTCATAAGGTGCTGAGGTGCTAAGGTACTAAGGTGCTAAGGTGCTAAGGTTTTATAGTTATAAAGTTTAATTAGATTTTTCAATAAGAAAAACTCAGTGCCTTAGCTTCTTAGTCCCTTAGCACCTTTTTTTCCAACAAATAAGTCACCACTGTTTCGGCCGCATGCAAACCAAAAAGGCCGGGCATCCAACTATTGGTTCCGTAAAAGGATTTTTTGAAATTATTTCCGTCGGTTAGTTTTAAACTTGATTCAGCTTGGATTTCTGAGGAGAAAACAACTTTCAGTTTGTCAATTTTTACTTCTTTTAAACGTCGTTTCATTGTTTTGGCTAAAAAACAGTTTTCAGATTTACTGATGTCGGAGACTTTTACTTTTGAGGCTTCCATCTTTCCTCCTGCTCCCATACTGGAGATTATTTTGACTCTTTTTCTTTTGGCCGCTATGATTAAATTTAATTTTGGGGTAATGCTGTCAATGCAATCTAAGACATAGTCAAATTCTTCTGAAACGATTTCCATTGCTCTTTCGGGAGATAAAAATTCTTCTACACGAACTAAATTTAATTCCGGGTTAATGTCCATTAATCGATTGCCAACGATTGTTACTTTGGGCATTCCTATTGTTGAATGCAAGGCAGGTAATTGACGGTTTATGTTGGTGATGTCGACTACATCGCCGTCGACAATGGTTATGTTACCTACTCCGGCACGGACTAAGAATTCGGCGGCGAAAGAGCCGACTCCTCCTAATCCTACGACTAATACGTTAGCGTTTTTTAATTTGTTTAATCCTTCTGTTTTAAATAAGAGCTGTGCTCGTTCTTGCCATTTAGCCATATCGGTTGTCTGTTATCCGTTGTTGGTTGTCTGTTGTTAGTTTTACAAATTGCGGTGAAAAACTTTGTCGAAATTTGTTTTTATGATGGACTTCATTTCTTCAATTTCTATGTTTTTATAGTTTGCTGCTACTGCATAAACTTCTTCTAATGATTCTTCGATGGTGTCGGTTTCGAGGAAAAATTTATCGTTTGGAATGGATTGAAATACGGTTTTTAATTCCGGGTTTCTGATTAAATATTTTCCAAATGAGAGATAGAATCCACTGTTTATCAATTGTTTTGCGGTTTGTTCGTTTTTCGAAAATCCGTGAATAATCATGGGAACTGTGACGTTTTGTTCTTTTTTGATTTGGATGATTTCCTGAAAAGCAGCAACACAGTGCAAAACTACTGGTTTTTGGTGCTTTTCAGCTAACACAATTTGTTTAATGAAGACTTCTTTTTGAATTTCCATTGCTATTTCGATACGTTTGTCTAATCCGCATTCGCCTAAAGCAAGGCAATTTGGAAGTGCTAGTTTTTTATTGATTATTTGTAAATCAGATGCCAATCTACTTTCATCAATGTACCACGGATGTATCCCAATAGAATAATTCAGAATCGTCTCATCAAACTCCCACGGATATTGATTCACCAGCTCCAAAATCAGCGGATTGGCAGTGTACCGATGGGTATGTAAATTGAAAAATTCCATTAGTCATGGAACTTTTTAACACCGGCCTTCACTTCCACTTTCAAATCATTTTCTTGCGGAGGAATCGGACAAGAATATATTTCATTATAGGCACAATAGGGATTGTACGCCAAATTAAAATTGATGGTCCACTGTTTACCTTCTTGCATTCGTAAGTCAATATAACGTCCGCCACCATAACTTTCAAATCCCGAAGTTAAATCGGTAAAAGGTAAAAATAAATAATCTGAGTACCCAGGCTTATTAACTAACTCGAGATTTTGGTAAACATTAAGCTGACACTTTGTACCCTTGATAGTGAAATGCAATTCTCCGTATTTGACATACAGCGGTTTTCGATTGGTGGTGGTTGGCATTTTGAAAGGTTTCTCTTTTTCCGTTCGTATAAACTTAGCTTGCACAAAGAAGTCTGCCGAAGCAGGAAAGAAATCCAATGATTGAAACATCTTTAAATCTTCCTTTTTTAACGGACTCGAAGTGGAATCTGCATAATGTTTATTCATATCCTTTTGAAAATCGGCCACCGATTGTTCATCAAACAGTTGTTGCGAATAAAGATTGGTTCCCAAAAAAAGTAAAACGAAGAGTAGTAGCTTATACATGATATATTTTTATACAAAAATAGTTTAAAAGTTGTTGTTAGACAAAGGAGCGATGGAGTAAAGTTTTTTACCTTTGTATGATTGAATTGCTACTCATGCTCAAAACCGCCTTTTCAAGATACCTCAATAGTTTTCGCGGTTTCTCACGTGAAATCTGGATTCTTACGATTATAACTTTCATCAACCGTGCCGGCACGATGGTGCTGCCATTTCTTTCAAAATACTTAAAAGAGGACCTTGATTTTAGTTACGGTGACGTCAAGTGGATTTTAATTTCGTTTGGATTAGGGTCCATGTTGGGTTCCTATTTGGGTGGAAAACTGGCCGATAGTTTAGGGTTTTACAAGGTGATGATTTTTAGTTTATTTGTGAGCGGACTCATGTTTTTTGGACTCCAATACATCACTTCTTTTACCGGATTGTGTTTTGCCATGTTTGGGATTATGACTATTGCAGATATGTTCCGACCGGCAATGTTTGTTTCGTTGGGCGTTTATGCTAAACCCGAAAACCGGACACGAGCGTTAACTTTGGTAAGATTGGCAGTGAATTTAGGCTTTGCTGCAGGACCCGCCTTGGGTGGTTTAATTATCATGAACATTGGTTATAAAGGTCTATTTTGGGTAGACGGTGCTTCATGCATCCTTGCCATTGCAATTTTTTGGCTTTTGGTAAAAGAGAAAAAGAAAATCAAAGAAGCGGAGCATACTTTTGAAACTGTAGGAATAAAAACGGTTTATCAGGACAAGCCTTTTTGGGTATTCTTGCTGGTGAGTTTTACAACTGCGATGATCTTCTTTCAATTATTTACCACGCTTCCAATCTATCACAACGAACAATATGGACTGACCGAATTTCAAACAGGTTTATTGATGACACTCAATGGCTTTCTGATTTTCTTACTAGAGATGCCGATTGTTAGTTTCTTTGAACGCAAGAAAGTTAATAAAGTGAAAATTGTTTTGGTAGGTTCTCTTTGTATGGCTATCGGATTTTATGCATTAATGATTAATGTCTGGGCGGGAATTCTACTCATAAACATTTTATTCTTGACCTTTGGCGAAATGTTTGCGTTTCCTTTTTCCAATTCCTTTGCTTTGAGTCGGGCTCCACGAGGTCAGGAAGGACGCTACATGGGGTTTTATACTATGAGTTTCAGTCTGGCACACATCATGAGTGCAAACATTGGCTTTGAAGTGATTGACAATTTTGGTTACCAAACCAATTGGTTGGTCATGGGTACTTTAGGATTATTTGCAGCAGCTTGTGCGATTTGGGTGATGAAGATGGTGCGGGAAGAGTAGTTTTGGTTGCGGGTTTCAAGTTGCGGGTTGCAGGTTTCAGGTTTCAGGTTTCAAGTTTCAAGTTTCAAGTTTTTTTTCTTCCATCTTCCATCTTCCATCTTCCATCTTCCATCTTCCATCTTCCATCTTCCATCTTCCATCTTCCATCTTCCCTCTTCCCTCTTCCCTCTTCCATCTTCCATCTTCCATCTTCCATCTTCCCTCTTCCCTCTTCCATCTTCCATCTTCCATCTTCCATCTTCCATCTTCCCTCTTCCCTCTTCCATCTTCCCTCTTCCCTCTTCCATCTTCCCTCTTCCATCTTCCATCTTCCATCTTCCATCTTCCATCTTCCATCTTCCATCTTCCATCTTCCATCTTCCATCTTCCACCAAAACTTAAATTTTAGTTAAATAACTACTTTTATAGTTGTGTAACTAGAAATATAGTTGTAGATTTGTTTGAAACTTTACAATTATGCAAAAATTAACTAATAAAGAAGAAGAAATCATGCACATTTTATGGAAGCTGGAGAAAGCTTTTGTAAAAGAGGTCATGGCAGAAATAACAGAAGAGCAACCGCATTACAATACCCTTTCCACTATTGTCAGAAACTTGGAAGAAAAAGGATATGTTTCGCATCAAGCGTATGGCAACACGCACCAGTATTTCCCTATTGTTAGCAAAGAAAAATATAGAAAGGCTTTTATGAATAATGCGATTGAGCATTATTTTAATAACTCCTATAAGAGTATGGTTTCGTTTTTTGCGGAAGAAGAAAAAATTTCTGCAGATGAACTCAGAGAGATTTTAGCGATCATCGAAAAAAAGAAATAATATGGAAAATTGGTTGATCTACTTCGCTAAAGTCAACGGATTACTAGTTGTATTCTATTTGATGTATGTTCTGTTTTTAAGAAAAGAAACCTTTTTTACATCCAATCGCTGGTATTTGATTTTAGGTTTGATTTCTTCGTTCGTTTTACCGTTGATTACATTTACCAAAACTGTCTGGGTTGATACAAAACCGGTTGTTTTTGAACAAATAACCAACTATGAACCGGCTTTCATTCAAAATGCTACTGCAGTTGAAGAATCAGGAAATTGGAATGAACTATTCATTGCATTTTACTCGATTATCGCTTTGATTTTTATATTAAAGATAGGTTTTGAAATTGCTTCTTTCTACAGAACTATTAAAAATCAGCAAAGAACAAAAGAACAGCATTTTACTTTAATCCAATCTTCAAAAACTAACAATCCGTTTTCTTTTTTTTGCTATATAGTTGTAAATCAGCAACAATTTTCTAAAGAGGAATTGAATCACATCCTCCTTCACGAATCCATTCATGTGAAACAAAAACACTCATTTGATGTATTATTTTCTAGAATTATTTGTGCCATTTTATGGATTAATCCTGTGGTTTGGCTTTACAGAAAAGCAATCATCCAAAACTTGGAATACATAGCTGACAATGAAACTTTCTTAACTATAAACAATAAATATGCCTACCAAAAAACCCTATTAAAAGTGGTCACCAGCAACAATCAATTATCAATCAACAATCATTTTTTTCAATCATTAATCAAAAAACGAATCGTTATGTTAAACACTAATCAATCACACAAAAAGAACTCCTGGAAATATGCCCTACTACTTCCGGTTTTAGTTGCTTTTATGCTACTCTTCCAAATTGAAACAGTAGCTCAATCGAAAGATGAACCAGCGGAAAAGGTCAGTTACGTAGTTACTTCCAATTATTCATCCATTGTAACTAAAAACACAACTGACCAAGAAATTAAAGAATTAGAAAAAGCTTTTTCAGGTGAGAAGCAAAAATTAAAAATTTCAAACGTCAAACGAAACAGTAATAGTGAAATCATAGCTATCAAATTAGAATTTGATTATGGAAAAACCTATAATCGGGTTATGGAACGTAAATCGGATAAAGGAATTAATAGCATCAAAATTTATATCAATTCGGATAAAAATGATGATTTAGCTTATGGTTTTGAAGATCATATTTCAATTGCTGCTGTTGACGAAACGATTGAAATTGACGGCCTAGTCGCAAACATCACTAAATCTAAAAAGTGGAGTTTAGATTCCATGAAAAAAGATGGAAAAGAGGTCGTATTAATTGTAAATGGAAAAGTTAAAGCTCCAAAAGAGAAAGTGGAAATCAGTTTTGATGAAGAATTGGGAGACATGAAAGAGATTTCTATGAGTGAATTTGAGAAAAAATATAACAAAAAAGCGGATAAAGATAAGCTCTACTATGAAGTCAATACTTTTAAATTGCCAACAGTTAAAGGAAGTTATAACGAATTGGCTAAACCATCGCAAGAAAAAGAAAAAACCTCTTCAGGTTACAGTTTTTCATACGAAACATCTGGACCGGAGAGAAATGTAGAACTTATAAAGGAAAATAAGACGGTCGATTATAAAAAAGCATTAATTATTTATGATGGCAAAGAGATCAGTCCAACCGAGTTAGAAACTATCGATCCTAATTCTATTGCGTCAGTATCATCAATGATAGCAACAGAATATGCCTTAAAGGAATATGGTGAACGAGCAAAAAACGGGGTTGTAATTATAGAATCTCAAGCATATTTTAAAAAAAACAATCCCAATTTAAAGACAGACCTTGAAACATTCGTCTTTAAATTAGACAGTGACAATGATGGATTTGTAATAGGGAAGAATTCAACAAAAGAAGATTTGTCGTTTTACAAAACTACTTTAGCCAGGAGTAATATTTCATTTAGCTTTTCAGGTATCAAAAGAAATGATAAGGGGGAAATTACCGCAATATCCCTTACCTTTAGTAAAGATGATGTCAAAATAAAACGAAATTTTAAGTCTACAAATCCAATACCTTCACTATTTATCGGAAAGAAAAACGACAAAATCGTTATTGAAGAATCGAATTAAACTCTGAAATCCCGTTCACGCGGGATTTTTTTATATTTACAAAAAAATAAATCATGTTTCAACTTTTAGCCCAACTCAACAAAACACTTCTCCCAAGTTTTACTAAACAAGGATTAGACCTAGCCAAAGCCAAAAAATGGCAAATGGCAATCATCGGCTGGAGGTATTATGTTACTACTCGAGCCTTGGACAAAAAAAACTAATAGGTTAACGCGGCGAAGAGGTTGTAGTTTTTTATTTTTTCTCTGCCGTTCAAGAAACTCAGTTCCATTAGAAAGTTCACTTGCACAATTTCTCCACCTAACTGTTCCACCAATTCGCATACGGCTTTTGCAGTGCCACCAGTAGCTAAAACGTCATCGTGAATGAGCACCTTATCTCCTTTTTGAATAGCATCTGTATGAATTTCTAAGGCGTCGGAACCGTATTCTAAATCATAACTTGCAGAGATGGTATCAAAAGGCAACTTATTTGGTTTTCGCACCGGCACAAAACCCGCATGCAGTTTTTCTGCTAATAAAATTCCAAAGAAAAACCCACGACTTTCCACGCCAATAACCTTGTCGATGTGCACCTCTTTCAAATGAGTCAGCAGTATCTCCAAACATTCTTCACGAGCTAACGGATTGATTAATAACGGAGTAATATCTTTAAAAATAATTCCCTTTTTAGGAAAATCTTGCACGATGCGAATGTACTTATTGAGGCTCATAAAAAACCGTTTTAATTTATATTTTGATTTGCAAGTTACACAAAAATACCTATATTTGCACCCTCAATAAGGCCTCGTGGCGCAACTGAATAGCGCACTTGATTACGGCTCAAGAGGTTACTGGTTTGAATCCAGTCGAGGTCACGAATAAACACTAAAATAAGAAAAAACGCCAAGCTCGCTTGAGCGTTTTTTTGTTTTTAGTGTTTTCAAAGCGGAGCTTTGCTGGATGTTGCTTGCAAAATCCAGTCGAGGTCACGAATGAATGGAAAGCCCCAGCGAAAGCTAGGGCTTTTTTTGTTTGATTTTTTAATTTTGAGCTTGCTCATAAAATTAAAAAATCAAACAAAAAAAGTTTTCAATCTTTGATTGAAAAGGCTTTTCGTTCTCAGAACGGAGCTCATTCTGGAACAACGGAGTTAATCCTTTTATACTGTTGAGCTTGCTCATAAAATTAATTTTGTATACTAAAAAAGTTCTTTCAATCAGAGATTGAAAGAACTTTTCATTTCCACTACTGAGCTCATTCTGGATCAACGGAGTTAATCCCATCGAAGGTCACGAATAAACACTTTTTATATTGGATTACTGCCAAAATAATAGTCTCTTTGTAGCATTAGTTCTAAATAAAAGCACATGGCATTAGATTACATCATCAACGAAGAAATAACCGACCGCATATTTGACAAACCCGCTATTCGATACAAAGAATTTGAAGCCTGCATTTTTAAAAACTGTGATTTTACAGTTTGCGATTTTACAGGTGTAGTATTTGTAGAATGTACCTTTTACGAATGCAATTTCAAAGAAACCAAAATCAATTTTGTTTCCCTTCGGGATGTGGAGTTTGTTGGTTGCAATTTTACCGCAGTAAATTTTGCCATGACCGATCAAGTAATTTATAATTTTAACTTCACTGATTGCCTGTTGGATTATACCCAATTCTATGCATTAAAACTTAAGAAAATGCAATTTATTAACTGCAGTATGGTAGCTGTCGATTTTATGGGAAGCGATTTAACAGAAGCTTTATTTGATAATTGCAATTTGAGAAGAGCCGTTTTTATTGACACCAATTTACAAAAAGCAGATTTTTACACCAGTTACGATTTTATTATTGATCCTGATAAAAACAAAGTAAAAAAAGCTATTTTTTCTACCGAGGGTTTAAGAGGATTAGTCGCCAAATATGATTTGGTTATCAAATAATTTATTTCCGTACAATAAATTCTACTCTACGGTTGATTGAATGTTCTACTTCGGAACAATTGTCGCCACAGTTAATTAAAGGAACTCGTTCACCAAAACCTTTTGACCGCATTCTGTTTCTTTCGATTCCATTTTCTAATAGGTATTCTAAGGTTGAATTAGCTCTGTTGTGAGACAATCGTAAATTATATGCATCCGATGCTCGGGTGTCGGTGTGGGCTCCCAACTCAATTTCCATTCGTGGGTATTTTTTCATAATGGCCACTAAAACATCCAACGTGTTTGCTGCTTCCGGTTTTATATCCCATTTATCTAAATCAAAATATATGTTTTCTAATTGAATGTAGACTAAACCATCTTCTTTCGTTACAATGATATCTTCCGCATCATCATAAGATTCAATTTCTAACTCGATTGTGAATCGAACCCGACCATCATCCGTAGTTTCAAAAATTTCAGTTTTAGAAGCATAGAAATCACGATCAGCTACAATTTTATATTTTGTATTGGGTTCAGAATTGAATACATAATCTGCATTTTCACCTACTACGAGCTGGCCGATTAACTTATCATCCATGTCATACAAGGTGACGGTCGTTCCGGGTAGTAATTCTTTGGTGTTTATGTCTCGAACATCACCTTCCACGATGAACCTACGTTCGTTTTCTTCGCGAACGAAGGAATATAAATTATCTGTTCCTTTGCGGTTAGAGGCAAAATACCCAATGCCTTCGTTGGCTTTTAACACATAGGCAAAATCATCCATTCCGGTGTTGATGGTTTCTCCTAAATTGATTGGTTTTCCGTAGACGCCATCATACGTTCGAGCCATAAAAATATCTAATCCGCCCAAGCCTTGAAGACCTTCAGAGGCGAAATAAAGTGTTTCGTCTTCCGCAATAAAAGGAAATTGTTCACGATGAATGGTGTTGATATTGTCACCTAAGTTTTGAGGTTCGCCATAACCTCCGTCTTCAAAAATGTCAACAAAATAAATATCAAACGAGCCTATAGAACCGGGACGATCACTTGAAAAATATAATTTCTTTTCATCAGGACTTAACATCGGATGCTGTGTTGAAAACTGATCGCTTGAAAAAGGCAACTCGGTTACATTTGTCCAAGCATTATTTTCGAATACGGCTTTGAAGAGTTTTACAGAAGCAAATTTTTCTTCCCCAACTTGAACTTGTACATCATTGGTACGATTAAAATACATCGTCTTGCCATCTTTGGAAAAGGTTGCTGAACTTTCATGTGTTTTTGTGTTGATGATTTCAGAAAAAGGTTTGATGTTTTCTAATATACCATCTTTAGAAACGGTTGCTTCATATAAATCGAGATATGGTCTGTCGTTCCATTTATAAAGTGGACTTTCTGTGTTTCTGAGTGAAGCAAAAACGACTTTTTCACCAAAAAAAGAAATTCCAAAATCACCTGTACTATTGCTTCGTGTCATTTGACGTACAGTGTAATTAAAAGGCACGATATTATTTAAATGCTCTCTGAATTTCTTGGTATCAACTGAATATTTTAAATATTCGCCCATGATTATATCTCCTTTTTCGAAGTCTTCAATTCCTTTCAACGCGTTGGCATATCTAAAATAATATTCAGGTTTTACACTATCTTTGTAAGTAAAAAATAAAGTTCCGTAATGCGTTGATGCAAATTTCATTTGAGCATTGTAGTAATAAGAATCAGCTAAATTTTGTAAAACTTTTTGATCATGTTTAAGCTGTTCATACATTTTTGCAGCTTCGACATAAGCTTTGTTAGCAAAAAGTTCATTCGCTTTTTTGATTGAAGGTTTCTGAGCCAGAATAAATTGGCAAACCAACAAAAAGAATAGTATATAAAAGTTGTTTCTCATCTTTATTATTTTAGAAAAATCGTGGAGATTTGTCGTAACCATTTGCTTTCCCTTTTTTATTTAAATCAAATAATAACATAATTTCATGACTTCCGGTATTGAATTTTCCTAAATTGGAAAGGGTATAATCATAAGCATATCCAATTCGTAACGAAGGTGTAATTTTGAAATTTACTAAACCACTCACAGAATCGTCCCAACGATAACCGGCACCTAGTTCAAAAACATTATTGATTAAAAAATTGGCTGTGAGATCTAACGACATTGGAGCTCCAGCAACCGCTTTAGTCATAAAAGCCGGTTTAAATTTTAAATTATCATTTAAATTAAACACATATCCACCAGTGAAAAAATAATGTATTTCCTCAACTCCTGTTGCAATAACACCATCCTGCTTTTCAAGATGTTTAGATTTTAAAAGATTTGGGCTTGACAATCCTAAATAATAATTCTCTCCAAAATAAAATGCTCCAACTCCGATATTTGGAAAAGTTTTACTCAAATTTTCAGCAAATGCAGGATCCGGTAATTCATCTGAATATATAAAACCATTAAAGTTCGTGCTGTAAAAAGTTGCTCCTCCTTTAATTCCAAAAGAAAGTTTATTAGATTCATTCAATTTTAAAACGTAAGCAAAGTCTACATAAACATTACTTTCTTTTACCACATCGTCTATTTCATCATGCACTACAGAAATTCCCATTTCTACTTTTTTAGCGATGGGTGAATGAGCAAAAAAAGTTCCGGTAGTTGGGCCTCCCTCTGAACCAACCCATTGAGCTCTATATAAGGCACCAAAATTAATGACCTCTGCATCATCTGTTGCATAACCCGGATTAATAAC
>Ga0214163_1001082_pt1 | contig 12184 bp, 18 predicted proteins | sample LakMenepilimnion_2_FD_153001 | JGI IMG/M metagenome (GOLD analysis project Ga0214163, IMG submission 153001) | Freshwater microbial communities from Lake Mendota, WI - Practice 15JUN2010 epilimnion v4 | ecosystem: Environmental > Aquatic > Freshwater > Lake > Epilimnion/Euphotic zone | place... | reverse complement strand
TTCAAATGGAGAAATGATGGAAAAGAATCACAAGCACTTGATTTTGAATGCAAACGTAAGAAGTCCTCTGGAAACGGAAGAAGACGTCAGTTGCTGGTTGGCAGAGTTAGTCAACATAGTGGACATGGAAATCCTGATCCCACCAGTATCAAAATATTGTGATATTGAAGGTAATGAAGGTGTAACTGGAACTGTAGTCATTACTACCAGTCACATGAGCATTCATATCTGGCCTAAGGCAGAAGTACCTTATATTCGCTTAGATGTTTATAGTTGCAAAGACTTTTGTGCTAAAGAAGTGCTAGATTTTGTTGACAAAACTATGGGTATAATCGAAGAAGGACATATTGTTATTGACAGAAATGGCCTTAAACCAGTTGTTAAGACTTGTCTGACTGGTTCAGCCCAGTGTGCGGTAAAAGAGGCTTAATCTTAGATAACAATTCATTTATTACTGGATTTTCCACGCCTTTATCAGCTAGAGCAGTTAAGTAAAAATAAGTGGAGCTTAATACTTTTAGCGTTCCCAAAACGATTGCTTGATTTGAAGGGGATAGACTTGCTATTGCGGGAGTTATTGCGGGAAATAACACTAATGGATTGGCAAGAGTAAGTTTGCCGCTGTTAGCAATTGAACCAGCTAATTTCTTCCAATATTTTGATTTTTTGGGATGTCTAAGGGCTTGTCCTAGATTTTCCAAAATATCTAAATTAGTTTTGAGTGTTGGCTTTAGCATCAAAATCATTTTGCTTGCGCCCAATATTAAATCAATTATTTTTATAGTTTTATTAACGTCGAAAACGTCCTGAATGGCCTCTAATGCACTTGGGCCATCTGGGTCCTGCGACATATGGAAAGCCATATCGGAGAAAAATTCTTTAAAACCTTGCATATAATTATGTATAATTGAGGTTCAAAATGAATAGCGAATATATTTTATTTGGTTTTTTAATTCTTTTAATTTTCATAACGCCTTTGTGCGAATACATAATTAAAAAAAATTCAGATTAATCATAAAATTCTTGTCCATCGATGAAATAATGTAAAACTAATTTTCCTGATATAGATGGGTATTGACCTTCTATTATTATTTTGCCATCATGTACTAATTGGTGGCATTTGCGGCAGCATACTACTGTGTTTTGATCAGTATATTTGCCGCCATTCTCACCTTCTTGAATTCGATGAACATCTAGAAATTCGTAAATATTGCATGGACAAAACTTGCATTTGCCAGCCAAATGTTTTTTTGCTTTTTTATTAATTAATTTTTTAATTCTCTTCATCGGATAATGTGTAAATGTAATCAACTACATTATTATACATAAATTCATCATTTTCTTCTGGATAAAACCTTAGAAATAAGTCTTCTGTTATATAATCTTCTGTCTTTAGTATGCAAACTTTGGTATAGTATCTTTTATGGTAAGCAGCAGGCGCAAAAATGCTTGTATCTAGACCAATGTAACCTGCAGCATGTTGTATCATTCCCCATTTTTGAAGTAATGAGTAGCGTTTTTTATCAATAATAACGTTGGGTATAACTTGGCAGAAAGAATGGTTTGCAAAAAGGATGTAGCCGTATTCTTTTGCCTTATCTGCAAGTGTTGCTAAGTTTTTATCGCCTTTAAAGTCTTCGACATAAATATATTTTTCATTTTTGAGTTTATCCAAGGTATTTTCGGCTTGATGACTTATTTTGCAGTTTGAATAAGTTGGTTGTCTTTTTCTGAAGTAAGTGAGAACTTCATCATCGTCTATTAGATTAATAGACACATCGGGGTCGATGGTCAGTTTTATTTTTTTGAATGCGGTAAATTCGTTTATGAATGATTCCATGTCTTTTTGAATAGACGGATGTGCAATGACTTCTAGCTTCATAAGTTCATTTTCATTAATGAACATTTGAACTTGTGTGAAGAAATTTATATCTTTGCAGTGTAAAACGTGTATCATTGCATCCTTTTTAAGTAGAGCAATCTATATATTTATATGTATATGCAGAGACTGAAATTCGCCCATTGGTTGGCTGAATTTAACATGGGAACCTTGGAGACTGAAATAGTTGACAGCAAGCCTATTGAAAGTTTGTATGCCAAGTCAAAGAACGCAGTGGATTTGGTTAGAAAATATGACATGGCCGAAGGCGAGCATAATTGGATTAAAACTCGTCTTGGGTGGCAAGGTCCAAGAAATGACTTTGGTTATCTTTTGAATATAGGACTGATTGCGCCGTTGTCAGGAACTGTTTATGGCCTTTTTAATAGTAAGGAAAACCAAAGAATATTAGACAAGGATGTCAGGAAAAAAGGCATAGCATTTAGTGCTAATCGTCCTTTGACTAATGATGATTATGGCAATCAGGACGTTCTTAAGAATTTAAGTTTTAATGTTATGAAGCAAAGATTTCCTGATATTGATCCTAATAAGATTCATGATAGTGCAGTAATACATGTGAATGTTCCGAGTATTATTAATAATTTGCAAAGAAGTGGGTTGCAAGGTAAAGAGCTTGAAAAAGCTATAATAAAAGAGATAGCTAAGACAATAGTTCATGAGTCAACACATCAGTTGGAAAGAACTTGGTTAGGTCATACGGAAGAGGGAGGTCCTCAGGAATCCGAAAAAAGATTTGAGGACTGGTTAAATAGAAATGAAGCTTTATTAAATCAGGCAGCGCAATAGAGGTGTAGTCATGGAAAGTTTAGGATATTATGAAATGATGGAAGGATCAAGACCTGTTAAGGTTTTAACAGAAAATGTGCAGTTTTCTGAGAATATGCAGTATCATCTTGGTAACAACTTGAGTTTAAGCAATACTGTCTTCAGAATGGGTAGTGAATCTTGGATGGATTTAATAAATGAAGCTAGGTCTTTGTGGGAGAAGGGACTTATAGAAGTCAATGAAAATGATGAATACATTTTGATGACAGAAGCTGGAAGGGCAGGTGTTTATCAAGGCAAAAGTGTGCCTTTAGACAGTCCCAGAAGAGCTACTGGCGGCAATAAGAAATATGTAGTATACGTCAATTCTGGGCGTAAAAATGCAGAAGGCAGAGTTGTTGCAAAAAAAATAGGCTTTGGCGATCCCAATCTAAAAGTAAAGAACAATGACCCTAAAAGAGCCAAGAGCTTTCGTGCCAGACACAAGTGTCATTTGAAAAAAGACAAGATGACTCCGGGTTACTGGGCTTGCAAAATTGGTAGATATGCCAAGCAAGTTGGCCTTAGTAGCAGTGCATCTTGGTAAGGAGAAAACATGAAGAGTTTTAGAGAATACATGCAAGGAAAGTTGAATGAATCATCGCAAGGAGCCCCTGTCCTTGAATTTCAAAATGTTCAGTTCAGATTTCCTTTTACACAAGACAGGGATGTAGAATTTAATGGCAACATAACTGCTCCTCTCACAAACAAAGCGGTTATGGATGTTAAGATGGCTAACGGAGGAAATATTGGTAAAGAATCTATTATGTCTTTTGTTGTTGAAAACGGCACTAAAACTTTAGACTTGTTGGATGCAGATTTTGCTGGTTCTTTCCGACCTAACATTGATGATCTAGAAAGCTATCCTGATTCGTTATATCAAGAGCTAGCTGTAGTTCTGGCTGATAAAATTGACAGTGAAAATTTTGAGGTGAAAAATGTTTGATAATTTAGTATTCTTTTTAGTTGGTTTGGTTGTTGGCTGGAATATTTTTCCTCAGCCTGCTTGGGTAAAAGCTTTATATGATTTGATTGTATCCAAGATTAAGTCGTGGGCTTCGCCAAAAAATGAAAGATAATAAGCCTTATAAGGAGCTACGATTGGGAGAATTCTTTATAAGAGAATTTTCTCCAGACGTAGATTCTGAAGAATTAAAGTGGCACAGGGATTATGAGGACAGACTGATAGTCCCTGTGGAGGAAAATGATTGGATGTATCAAGAAGATAATTGCCTTCCAGTCCCTATAAAAGGCGAAATAAATATTAAAAAAGGTGTGTGGCACAGAGTCATAAAAGGAACCACACCGTTAATAATAAAACTTAAGAAGTTTTCTTAAACACCAATAGTGATTGTTTAAACCATGAGCATTCTTCTGTGATGATATTTCTGGCCTCTATTGTCAAATGAGGCAGAAATTCAAATCCATAATTTGCCATGGTTTGAATGGCTTCATCGTTATTTTTGCAGTTTACATGCCCGATGCCCATTTGTCCTCTAACTGCCCAAGACATAACTAAAAGACCATCACAATTTTCTTTAATATTGTTTAGAAACTGACTAGAAAATGTGCTTGGAATGTGTTCGGCAACTTCTAGACATATAATATTGGATTGTGTAATTTTGAATGGCTTGGTTAAATCTTGTTGTATGATGTTTTCAAAGTATTTATTTTCAGGGATTGCGCCTTCATATCCTATTAGATTTTTAAATTTTGCTTCTTTTAATTTGTTTAAGTAGAAACCTCTACCACAACCAAAGTCGGCGATGACGTCGTTTTTGTTGAATTTTTTTATAAGCCATTCAGCTAAATTTTGGCTATGGAGATGATGGCTGTGATCGGTCCAAAATCCTGTTTCTTGGATATGTTTGTTTTCTCTGTGTCTTTTTTCGACTTCCTTACGGATTTCAACATAAGCTGTTGTTTTTGGTAATTTGTCAAGGCACTGCAGTGCATTTTCAGTATCCATTTTATCAGCATAGGCCATGGCTAGTTTAAATAAGGCATTGTTATACAATTCATAATCTTTTTTTTGTTCTACGCATAATTTGAGATATTTAATAGCAGAATCATATTGTGCAACTTTGTAATAGCAATGCCCCAGAACAAAATACTGTTCCGGGGCATTAACAAATTCAGAAGCTTCGTCAAGAATTTTTATAGCAAAGCTTGTTTTGCCGTTTTCAAAGAATATTGAAATTACTTGTTCTAGTGGATTCATTTTATGCCTCTTAAATAATTATAAGAGGCATAGAGAAATTATTTTGTCTTTTTAATTTTAATGCCGTAGTCTTCACATCTGAGCATTTCGAGTTCTGCTCCGAAATGAGGCACGTATTCGTATTCATTGCCAGCCTTGGTTTTTACACGAATACGGTTTCCAGCTTTTTTCATGGATTCAACAATAATTTTCTTTTTGCTATTATTGGCTACAAGTTGACGATTTTCATTGATTGCGCCACTGCCAAGGAAATATTTGTTTTCGTTGTTGGCACCCATAGCACCGAAAATCTTAGATAGTCCGAATTGATCCATAGGTTTAGCGCCGGGTTCAAGGACTTCGATTTCAACGTCGCCTTCGACTGGTTGCTCTTCATCAACTTCTACTTCAACAGCTTCGCCGTCTTCGCCACCACAACCACAGTTGCCACCACAACCACAAGCGCAATCATGATCGGCATCGTACGTTAAAGCGTCTCTGACACTACTGATGGCATCTTTTGCTACACTAATCTTGTGTTCAATCCAACTTTCGATTTCGTCATGCTCATCGACAAGTGGCATAATTTCATCTAAAGCGTGTTTAATCGCATGTAAGTTTCGGGCAACCATATAGCTGCCTTCCTTTTGACCTTCCATGTCTGCATGACGGTTTCCACATTCTTTAAATTTCTTCATGGTATTTCAGGTTTCCCCGCCTCATAGGTTTAAACCTATATATTACTTAGGCACGGTAATTTCTTTACCGTTCAAAGTGAAGTTCTGTGTAACCTGAACTTTAGTAATAAGTTGGGGCACCCCAATATGATTACAAATATTATGTTTTTTAGCCTCTTTTGCTGTCATGAAAATGTCTGCGTGGTTGTGTTTGTGCAACAATTCCATGAAATAATCTTCTTTCTTTCCTAGGTTTTTTGCTGCTAATTTGAATATCAAATTGTTGAGACGCTCAGTTTCGTGTGCATCTGTTTTGATTTCTTCGACTTTTCCAAAACTGAATGCACTTACTTCATGTATCATGAGTGTCGCATGTTCAGACATGAATCTTAAACCTTCAGAACCAAACATGAACAGCATGGCCCCGCAACTCATGGCTTTACCGTTACAAATAGTAGCAATCGGAATTGGACTGCTTTGAAATAGAGAAATTAGTTCTAGCAAGCAATAAACTTCACCGCCATAACTATCAATTACTATGGGTATTACTTTGGGACAAAGGCTTAGGGCTTTATTGAATTCCTCACTAAAATGCTCAACCATTTCATAATCAAAAACTTTACTCAGTCTTATAAGTGGTGTTTCAACTCCCAGATCCGATAATTTGCAACGAATGTTCTTGTCGATATCAACATAATTTTGCATGTTTCATTCCTTGGGATTACAAAATTATAGCGAATTTTTAATTTTGTAATTTTCTGTGAAACCAACATTTTTAACTTTTGTTTGATTTTCAAATTCGTATCCGAAAAAATCGATATCTTGTTTGAACATCCCATAAACTTTTGATTTTAAATTTTCGTTATAATATTTTTTGTATAAGTGATGATTTGTTTTGTTAACATGATATTTGGCTGCAAATTTAATAGAATCAAATTTGTAATTATTTTTAGCATTAAGATATTCACAAAGGGCAGCCATATCCTTTTTTAAGTTGCAAAAATATAGTATGTAATCTGCTTTTAGCTTAATGTTTGGACATGAAATAATTTTATATTGTTGCATATGCTTTAAATCGGCATGGAATGCTTCTTCGTAATACATTTTATTAATGTACATGTCGAATGAAGTTTCTTCTTTAAATAAGCCTCTTTTTTGGTTGTAGTGGTAGTGAGAAACAATTTGGTCGTATGTATTTCTAACACAACTGACAACAAAAGCACTGTCTTTAATTTTCAATTTTTTATTTTCTAATGAATCGGTATCTGTAACTTCCCAGAGAATGTAGTCTTTTTTTAGTTTTGGTTCACCTTTTGATATGTGTGGGTGGGCCGCTTCATTAGGAACAATATTGTTAAAAAATTGTTCGATACTTGTACCAGCACATTTCGCTATGTGGAAAAAAATAATATCATTTTTATAAGCTACAACGCCCACATTAAACCAGCTTTAAATCGACAATTTTTACTAATTGGTCGGGTGTGCCAATAAGGTGCATAAAGTGCTTTATCATGTTTTTGCTTAAGTTTACTGGTCTGTCAAACAATTGTTGCATGGTTTGGGGATTTAAATGCCCGGAATCCAAGAGGCGATGTAGTCTTACCAAGAAGGCTACATTCTCAGCATCTAGTGCGGAAAATCCTCTGGATTTAAGAATGTCTTGAACTTGATTAGGATCATTTCCAAGCAAGGTGAGGGCTAGTGCTATTACTTTATTATTTGGAATTAAGGTGCAATCCATGACTCCACAAGGGTCGATAAATTTTAGTCTTGGGAAGATTTTTCCAAGCAATTGAGTTTCTTTAAGATTTTTTAGATACTTGGAAATTGGCACATCGGAATTTTCGATTGCCGAATTAAAAAGTCTTCTGAGAACGGACGAATCATAATCATCAAATTTAAATTCCAGAATGTCATCAATAAGGTCTTTTGACAATTTACCTTCATTGCCGAATCTGGCACCCATATTGCAAAGAATAAAAGGCAGGTATGGGTTTTTTTGAAACAGAAGCGATGGTTTCCTGACAAGTCTAACAACCCCAGCCCTTAGGTCATGCATTCCACCTTGGGGATCTATCAGTTCACCATTCTCTCCATCGCTTTCTTTAAGCTTAATATACATGCTATTGATACTTACGTCTCTAGCCATGCTGTCTAGTTCTACGCTGGTCGTAAATCTTGCTTTGACTGGTAATATCAATCTATTTTTTTCGTGTAGTGAAAAAGGTGAAATATGAACTTTTTGTCCATTAACAACAGCAGTTATTTCTACCTCTTGCATATCGTGATCCCAGCGACTGGGATAAAAACAATATTTGTGATCTTCAGAAGAAGGAAATTCTTTGTATTTTGATAGGATTTGTGGATCGCTAACGTTCGGTCTCACTTCCTTAAATTTACCTTGTGGTGATTTGAGGATTTTCTTTATTTCATCTGGTGAAGCATTTGTGACGCACTGGTAGTGTTCCACTCCTTGATTTGCCAAGTGGTCTCTGACAGATTCACCACAAAGATAAAGGTCTTTTCTTTTCATTGTTGGTTCAACAATGCCTTTGCCTTTTTGAATAGTGGCATATCCCAAGGACACTTCCCCGCTATTGTCGAAGGCTTCTATAATTCTTACCAAGGCGGGATGAGATTTATTTGAAACAAGAAGCGGCCCGAATTTACCATCGGGGTTTCTTTCTTTCAATCTGTACTTTGCCACTATTGGCGTGTTCTTCTCTTTCATTTATCCTCTATGGTGCTGCAGGTCCAGCAAAAACAACTTTTGAAAGCCAAGTTACAAACAAAGGCATAACAACTGACACTATTACAAATGCCACTATATTTATATACAAATGAAATCTTTCTATTTTTGATTCCAATTTTTCCATTTTTTCTTTGGTTATTTCAATTCTTTCCTCTAAGTGGTCAATTTTCTCTCCTGATTTTTCATTCAGTTTTTCCAAAAGAAGTAATTTGTGGGTGCTTTCTTGTATTCTGGTTACAGTAGTTTCAAAATCTTTTGCCTCTATGTTGACAAGTCTTGTGGCAAGATTTGTGTAAGCATCAGAAAGATCATCAACTTTATCAGACAAGGTTCCTTGTCCCTTGCTGATAGAGTCCAGATGACCATCAAGCCTTTCTACTAGCTTTTCTAGCAAGGCATTTGTAGTTGTAGGTTGTTTAGGTGCCATCTTTTTATTTATAGCTTTTTGGCGGTTTTTAAAACTATATTTGGATGATTTAAACTAAATAATAATATGAAAGATGATTCGCTTATACCAGTGCCAGCAATGAATGTTGCAGTGCCCACGCAAATGCCGTCTTCGAACATTACTGAAAACGATTTGCAAAACATATATTCCGAAATCATGGATGATTTAAGAAGCGATAGAAAAGAAATAGATGTTTTGCTTAGCAACTTTGTCGAAATGGTCATGAATGAAGGAGATAGCTCTTCTTCAAGTAAAGAAGCAGTTGTCAATTTGGTGAAGATTAAGAACGATGTGGCTGATAAGAAGGCCAAAATAGCAGATCTTATGACTTCTTTAGTTTTAAAAGACAAAAACATATCTAAATTACAGGCAACGCAAAACAATCACATACATATTACTGATAGACGAGCAATATTGGAAACTTTGAAAAACGCAAAAAAGGTGGAAAATGAGCAAGTGGGCAACAATAAATGATTGGCTAGTAAGCGAAGAAGCAACTGGTGGTTTCGATGTCCTTTCTTCCCCTTTAGATCCATCTGCAGGCGGCGGTTCCGGCATTCCTCCCACTAATTCCCAACCACCCGGCACGGAAGGAGGTGGCATACCTAGCACTCCTATCCAGAATCCAAATCAGCCCAACCCGATGGAAGCCCCCAAGCCTGTAGGAGCAACTGGGCCAAAAATGGCCGCTCCTATTGCGCCTGATATGCCGGAAAAAGAATCTGATGAACAACAAGATGCAAGTTTCCAAATGTGGAAAAGCAAGTTTTTCAGAGAAAGCGTTAAGGGCGATGTCAATGCACTATTAGATAGCTGCATGGCCATGAGAAACAAAGACTTAGACACCTATCCTCGCAAGTTTATTGAAGACAATATCCAAATTCTATTTTTGCGACAAAATGCCAATATTGACAAAGCGTCTCAGGCAATCAGAAAGGCAGTCAGGGAACAACTTGACCACAACAATCCCTGTGTGACTTTGATTCAAAGTGTGGTCCAAACAGTGCAGCCGATGCCTGAATTGTCAAATATATTCATCAAGATGCTGGGCCTTTACAGCACCAAGGCAGATTATCACAGAAAATATGTTGCTTCTCTCTTGGGCGCAGTACAAGTAGGCAGCGGCGGAAATAATGAGGATTTGATTTTCAATCAAAGAGATTACAGCATTAGAATCTCCACAAGAATGAACGGCAAGTTCGGCATGTTGGAACTTGGAAACTGGTATATGGATTCTAATGACCCTTCCAAGTTCTTATCCGAATCCGAACTGGAAATGATGGAAAACGGCAGTCCTGATGAAAAGAACATGCTACGTAAAAGAGTGATTTTAGAGAGTATCGCCGACAATTTCCAAATGCGCTCTTTCTTTATGAATGTTGTAGAACAAAATGGAACCAACTATTTTGTTGGTGCAGACTTTGCCAACGCTTTGAGAGACGGCTATAACGAAGGCAAACTAGTTGTTAAAAATATAATTAATGATTATTCAGAAAGCTTTTTTGACAGCGAAGGCCAAATGGTTACATTACCGGATATTAAGATTATGTATAATACCAACACTGGCAAAATTAACAATGAAGGCGAGCCAGTTGTAATAGAAAATGAATTTATAACCAGAAGGGATGGCGTGCTATTCCTGACAGCAAGCTTGGATACTATTAAGGAAGCTTCATCAGCATTTCAAGGCATAGTTGTCAAAGAAATACCCTATGTTGGCAATCCTAGTGACATCAATACTTTGATTCGCTGTGTTCCGTCAGCGCCTGAAATTATTTTGCGTTCTTGCTGACCATAATATATGATGTATTTTATGAAAATAAGTTACAAAAACCATAAATAATAAATATGAAGACATTTTTGGAATATCAATTGCACCGAGTCAAAGATTATGAGCCTAAAAGGCTCCATAATCTTTTTCAAGCTCTTCAAAAGGGAGGATTGGTTGCTGTTGATTTGACAAATGAACCAAATGACCCACACATTTGGGTTCAGGCTCATCCAAAACCAGAAGAATATGATGGCATAAGAGTTTATCTTTTGGGCAATATTTGTGCCTTCAGGGTGCAGAAAATGAAAAACACTCAACCATATGGCAAGTCATATTCATTAGATTTACAACAAATGTTTGATGATATTCTGGACGATATGGGCGAAGAAGCAAGTGATGACATGAATAAAGCTGTCGAAAAACTTATCGAAGAAGTTGGCGACAGAATCAGGAAATTCTACATAGATTCTATCAGAGATGAAGAAGACTTCATTCAGAATCAGCTGGATGGCGTTGATAGAGATGATGTTGGCGGTGCAGCTTTGGTTCCCAACAGCGGCGTAGATTACTCAAGCACGGTTTACAGCACTAAGAATTAATATTCTGATGCCCATAAATAATATATGGCAGCAGATTTAGCTCAATTATTTCTAGAAATTGCTTTGAATAGCCCTCAAAGTGTCAAAAACATCACTGGTTTGCAGACTGTAAACTCCTTGATGAAGGGCAGTATTGTTCAATTTCAATATGCTTTTTCCAGACATGATCCTAAACCTTTAGTTTTATTGACCAACAATCCTAATGACACCAATGACTTTCCCAATTATTTAAGGGGCCTGAATCTTCATTATATAGGCTCATCTCAAATAATGAATCTTATTTCAGTCAATCGAATGAATGCCTGTGGAGACAGGTCTTTTTCTTGGGATAAAGTAAAAACAAATAATTACATAAAAGGCTCTTTTAGAATATATAAAAAAGCGGGTGTGAGGAATTTAAGAATATTGGACTGTAATTATTTGAAAAGAATTTTGGCAGCATCCAAGAAGCTAAACCTGCAAGACTTGACGGCATTACGCTCGAATATTGAAGAGCAGATAAATACCGCAATTAATCAAACGGCAGAAAGTATGATAGGAACGTAAAGTATGGCATTTTCCGATAGTATGGGTCGCAATTTTGGTGGTGGTTCAGATGACCTTGCCAAGGCTCTTTTGGGCAACGTCGGCAACCTCAACAATCTAGCCCAAGCAGCCGCCGATGTAAAAGACCGATATAAAGACATGGCTAAGGCTCTCAATAGACTTAATAATAACTTTCTCCCAGAGTTTGAAAATACCATAAAAGACTTGAATCAAGCCGTAAGAAAGCTCAATAAAAGCGGCGGCAAATCAAAGGATGATAGAAGCGAAGAATATTTATTCGACATAAAAACCACGATGGAAAAGCTTTATGAATGCCTTTGCCTTTCAACAAATCTCAGCAAACACGACAAGACTGTGTTTAAAGAAGAAAAAAAGATGGCAAAGGAAATGGAAAAACAGAAGCAAAAAGCGGCTGGTGTTTCCGGGGCAGCAGGTGGTGGTGGCGGTAAAAAAGGTGGAGGTGGAGGGGACACTGGCGGCAGTGGCA
>Ga0214163_1001079_pt1 | contig 12217 bp, 7 predicted proteins | sample LakMenepilimnion_2_FD_153001 | JGI IMG/M metagenome (GOLD analysis project Ga0214163, IMG submission 153001) | Freshwater microbial communities from Lake Mendota, WI - Practice 15JUN2010 epilimnion v4 | ecosystem: Environmental > Aquatic > Freshwater > Lake > Epilimnion/Euphotic zone | place... | reverse complement strand
AGCTGCTTGAGTAATAATAAAGTTATCAGGCGTTAAGTTTACCTTCACCGTAGTTCCAAATTCCTTAAAGAAGAAGTTACCTAAAATTGGTTTTGGTAATTCAATTTCAGCTGTTTTCCAACGAATTAAATCCCAATAACGGAAACCTTCCTGCGCCAGTTCTACACGTCTTTCACGTCTGATTTCGTCGCGCATTTGTAAACCATTGGTCGCTGCAAATGCATTGCTTAAATCAGCTACTCCTCCACGCTTACGTAGGCGATTGATGGAAAGGTTTAAGTCAGCATCTGAAATACTTCCGTCCAATTCAAATTTTGCCTCAGCATAAATTAATAATACTTCCGCATAGCGGATTAAGTTACGGTCAATAAAGGATGCTTGGTTATTCCAGTCAACAATGTTCCAATATTTACGAAAAGTGAAACCTGTTTTAGCAAATACTAAAGAAGATACGTTGAATACTGGGTTTGTGAAAATATACGAATCTCCTCTCTTCAAAACGTCATCACTTAAACGTGTATCTCGGTTCACAAATACATCCGTAGATAAAACCGGCTGTATATACAAAGGAGACTTAGTGATAGGCAATCCATCTTTCATTAAGTAAGAATCAACTAATGCTTTAGTAGGACTTTTATTCCCATTTTCAAGGATACCTCTGCAGTAAGTATGAGATGTAACTCGATCCGTTAAACTAACTCCATATTGTTTGACCAATACATTTTCTCTATTGGCCCTGCCTTCTCCCTCATATTGGAAAATATTAAAATAGGGACCTGCATATAAATCATGTTGCTTGCTATCCATAACGGCTTTTGAAGCGGCAACCGCAAGACTAAGGTATTTTTTTGAATCACCGTAGTTATGAAATTTGGACCTAGTCCCTTCGAAAAGAGCCACACGTGCTTTGAATGCTAAAGCAGCAGTATTGGCAATACGACCATAATCAGCCGTTCCTAAGGCTGTTGGCGTAGGTAATTTTGCTGATGCAAAATCTAAATCAGCCATGATCAACGTCATAATTTCTTCGCGAGTTGCTGATCCTGCTTTTAGTTCAGGAGAGTCATCCGTTAATGTTTTAGTCACCAAAGGAACGCCTCCATAACGTTGCAACAAATTGAAATAACCCCAAGCTCTAAAGAATCTTGCCTCGGCTAAATAACGATCTAAAATAGCTGTTGCAATCCCTGTCTTTGGACCTTTTTCTAAAATATTATTGGCCGCACGAATCAACGTATACTGTGCGTTGAAATCAGTCGTTGCCGTAGCAGGAGCTAGGCGTGAACCGTCACTGATACTGTTAGACGCTAAACCAAAAGCGTCATCTGACCAGTTATCTTCCGTACCAAAATCTGGCAAGAAAGTGTATAAATAATTGTTTGCCGTTTTTAAATCAGATTCCGAGCGCCAAAACGTCGCATCTGAAATATTGGTTTCTGGTAGCCTCTCTACATCACATCCCGTGAAGAAAAAAATGGAGGCGCTTATTGCTAAAATATTTTTTAATGAATTTTTCATTTCAATGTTCTTTTAAATGTCTATGGATTAAAACGAAAGATTTACACCTACAGAAGCTGTTGAGAAATACGGGTAATCATTGTCCGCATTATTCGCTGATTCAGGATCAAATAAGGTTCCAAATTTCCCCATTCCAGAAACCGTTAAGATATCTTGACCAGATACATAAACGCGTGCACGTGAAACGCCGATCTTTTTAGACAGTGTGCTTGGAATTGTGTAACCCAATTGGATATTTTTCAAACGAGCGTACTGGCCATTAAATGCCCATTTATCAGATGTCCCAAAATTGTGTGTAGCTCCTACAAAAGGACGCGGGAACAATGCATTTGGATTTTCAGGAGTCCAATAATCGCGGTGTATACCCATCGCTTGTTTCCATGTCACTAAAAGTGGTCCAACAGACTCTGATCCAGCTAAGAATGTTCTTTTGCCCACTCCTTGAATAAAGGCTGAAAAATCAAATCCATGAACTTCAAAGCCCAAATTAAATCCAAAAAGATAGCGAGGTGCTGTTGATCCTAACAATAGTAAATCGCCATAATCAGCTTTACTTCCTTTTCCGACTGTAATTTGCTTATCGCCATTTTGGTCTACATACTTAATGTCTCCAGCTCCAGTACGGTTATCTTGGAAAGCCCAAGCTTTAACCTCATCAGCCGAAGAGAAATATCCTGCTGTTTGGTATCCCCAAATGGTATTAAGTGGATAACCTTCAATCAAACTATTATTTCCTCTTGACACAACAATTCTGTTTGAAAAGGCCACTAATTCGTTTTGATTGTCTGAGAAATTACCGCCAACATTGTAGCTGAATTTATCGCCAATTTTTCCACGGTATTTAACCTCTAATTCCCATCCCCATGATTTCAACTCCCCATTGTTTTTACGAGGAGTAGCGATACCAATGATGGCAGGAAGTTGTTGAGGTGTCAACATGTTCTTATTTGATTTCACATAGTAATCACCACTGATCTGTAATTTATTCTTCATTAAACCGATATCAAAACCACCATTGGTTGTTTCGATGGTTTCCCAAGAAAGATTGGTGCTTGGTAATGAACCTTGGAAAATAAATGAAGTTCTAGAATCTCCTAAGACCAAGTTAGATCCTCGGTTCAATTGATTTACGTAATCGTAATTACCTAAAGTACTTCCTAATGCACCCCCTAATCTACCCCATGAACCACGTAATTTAAATTCAGAGATAAATTGTAGAGATTCACTCATAAATGTTTCACGGTGTAAGTTCCAACCAGCTGAAACGGAAGGGAAAATTTTCGTACGACCATCTTCCGCTAATTTCGAACTTTCATCTTGACGTAACGTACCTTCTAACAAATACTTATCGTCATAATTATAGTTAAAACGTCCAAAAACAGATTGGAATGCATAGGTTGCAATCGCCTCAGAGTTGGTTTTGGTTTTATCATCTCCCAAGTTCAAGGTAGGCAAGTCATTGCTCACTAAATTACTTGCTCCTGCAATTGTGTTTACATAACGAAAATCTTCCCATTGATAACCTATTAAAGCTCCAAGGGTATGTTTGTTAATTTTTAAATCGTAATTCGCTAAAAATTGAAGATTCAAATTCTTAGTCACTTCGTTCGAAATCGAATAAGAGTTTACTTGATTTACATAACGGTTTACTGCAAAACGACCCCATAATGGCACCGTTCTATTGAATATATACCGATCACCACGGCGGTATTGTGTACCGGCAACAGATCTTAAGGTTAATCCTTTAACCAAATTTTCTAATTTGAAAGTAAAGGTTCCATCAAAGAAATTACGGCTCATATTATTGTAACCGCCCTCAGCTAAATTAGCATAAGTAGTCGCTCCTGAGCCCGCTCCATTATATTGCCCTTTTGGCGTAAAAAATGGTGTCCTAGTTCTCAAACGATAAATATCATAGATCAATCCTTGGCCACTGGCTCCTCTAGAGCTTTGTTCAGTCAATTCATTGGTATAGGCAATCCTTGAATCTAAAGATAGTTTGTTCGTTAATTTAGCACCCAAATTGACACGCAAATTGTAGCGGGTCAATTGGTCAGGTCCCACCTTAAACAATCCTTTTTTGTTATAATATCCTCCTGAAATCAAGAAATTAAGTTTGTCGGTACCACCTCTTGCCGAAAGATTATGCATTTGCATTGAGGTATAATTCTTCAAAATTTGTTGGGACAGGGGTTCTTGATTGAAAAACAACCATTGCGTTGTATCCGCTGGATTAACTAAATAAGGAACATTGTTTCTAATTTGCTCCAAGTCAAAATCCGAATACTCAGGTCCTGAACCTGAATTTTTACGCGCTAAATTGGAGAAATTTGCTTCCTCTAATAAAGTCATTCTTTCTGGAATATTAGCTGCCCAATCGGCCCCTGACATACCCGAATAATCAAAAGTTACTTTGCCATTCTTTCCTTTTTTAGAAGTAATTAAGATAACACCCCCGGCAGCTTGTGCACCATAAATAGCCGCCGCAGCCGCATCTTTTAAAATACTAATACTCTCGATGTCATTTTGATTCATCGTTTGCAAGGTGATGGCAGGAACAGTTACCCCATCTAAAATGATTAATGGGTCAACGGATCCATTTGCGGTAGTTGCTCCACGAATCTGAATTCCCAAACCTTCATTACCCGGCTGGCCATTGGTTCTAGTCACAATTAATCCAGGTGAAGTTCCTTGTAAGGCAGTTTGTAAACTAGTGGTCGGTCTATTCTCAATCATCTTGGAATCGACCGTGGATACAGCACCCGTCATATTGACTTTTTTCTGAACCCCATAACCGACCACAACTACCTCGTCTAAGCTAGCTGCATTTTCTTCCAAAGTGATTTCCACCACAGATTTATTCCCAATCGAAACTTCTTGGGTTTCAAAACCAATGGAACTTGCGCGCAATACGGTCTTAGCGTCTACGCCACCAAGACTAAATTTTCCATTACCATCCGTGGTGGTACCTTTAGTAGGTGTACCTTTTACGGAAATAGCTACTCCGGGAACAGCATCCCCTTTCGTGTCTTTCACACTTCCTGTGATTGTTTTAGTTTGTGCCATGGCTGTGCTAGAGAAGACGAGCCAACAAACGAAAATCCATAGACTGCTCTGCCAGGACTTTCCTTTTTTGTAAATTTTTATCATATTTAGATCGTAAATTGTTTTTAATTAGGGGGCAAAATTAGCATTTTTCTTTTAAAAATTATAATAAAGTATTCCACTGATTTCAAAATCGATCCCATATCTTTACATTTCAAATCCAAATTGAATTATGAAAAAAATCCAACTCATTATTTTACTTATGCTTTTTGCATGGAGTTCATTGGCTCAAAATGCTTATAACATCATTCCTTTGCCTAAATCTTTGAAGCCTGCTGAAGGCACATTTGTGATTAAAAAAGGAATCTCCGTGTACATAAATTCAGAGGAATTTAGCCCATCGGCCAATTTGTTAGCGTTACAAATTAAAAATGTGTCGGGCCAAGTAGTACCTGTTAAAATGGCTAAAACTGCTTCTTCAGGAATAGTATTTAGTAAAAATGAGGCATTAGGAGAAGAGGCCTATAGTTTGAAAGTGACTTCTAAAAAAGTCGAAATTCAAGCAAAAACAGGAAAAGGTGCCTTTTATGGTTTGCAAACTTTACTCCAATTGATGCCTGCGCCAATTTATGGAAATGAATTGTCGGCCCTTGCATTAACCATCCCTAATTGTGTCATCGAAGATGCTCCTAGATTTAGCTACCGTGGTTTGATGCTGGACGTAGGCCGTTATTATTTCTCAGTGGATGCGATAAAGCGCTACATCGATTTGATGGCTGTCTATAAATTAAATACGTTTCATTGGCATTTGACTGAAGATCAGGGCTGGCGTATTGAAATAAAAAAATATCCTTTGTTGACCTCAATATCTTCGGTTCGAAAGGAAAGTATGTTGGGCCATTACCGGGACCAAAAATATGATGGAAAGCCACATGGCGGATTTTATACACAAGAGCAGATAAAGGAAGTAGTTGCCTATGCCACTTCTAAATACATTAACGTAATCCCTGAAATTGAAATGCCAGGTCACTCGACGGCTGTATTAGCAGCTTATCCACAATTGGGTTCGAATGGGGATAAAATATTACAAGTGAAAACGAAGTGGGGTGTGGCTGAAGACGTCTTGTTCCCACGTGAAGAAACGTTTACTTTTTTAGAGGATGTGCTTACCGAAGTGATGGCCTTATTTCCTGGACAATACATTCACATTGGTGGCGACGAATGTCCAAAAACCCAATGGAAAGAAAGTCGTTTTTGCCAAGATTTAATCAAAAAATTAGGTTTAAAAGATGAGCATGAATTACAAAGTTATTTCATTCGTCGGATCGATAAATTTGTTACCTCTAAAGGGAAAAAATTATTGGGATGGGATGAGATTTTAGAAGGTGGATTGTCTCCAAATGCCATGGTGATGTCTTGGAGAGGAACGAAAGGTGGGATTGAAGCTGCAAAACAAAATCACGATGTGGTGATGTCCCCTAATTCCTATTTCTACATTGATTATTACCAGGCGGATCCTAAAACTGAACCTGTTGCCATCGGTGGATTCTTGCCTTTAAGTAAATGTTATTCTTTCGAACCCGATTTGCCTGAATTAACAGCTGAGGAAGCTAAACATGTTGTGGGTATTCAAGCTAATTTATGGACCGAATATGTGAGCAATTTGCCATATGCGGAGTATATGACTTATCCTAGAGCTTTGGCTTTATCAGAGGTTTCTTGGTCTCCCAAAGGATCGAAAAATTATGAGGATTTCAAAAAGCGTTTGAAAGGTCACATGCCTTCTATGGATGCATTGAAAATTAATTATTCAAAAGCATTCTTAAGTCAGCCATAATCATGGTTTCTTTATTTAGCAAAAAACCCTTTTGAATTTCAAAAGGGTTTTTTGTTTTTATCAATAGATGAATAAAAATGCATCAAAATTTAGGATCCACAAATTCCCATTCCTTTACATGAGAGGGTCGATGTTGTTTTTTTGCAATCTCGTCCATCTTTTTAATAAGTTCTGGGTTTGCTTGGGCAATGTCATTTTGCTCATAAGGATCTTTTGATAAGTCAAATAATTCCCAGGGAGCTTTGATATTCTTTTTCATATTGGTCTTAATGCCTTTAAAATGACCAATCCTCACCGCTACCTGCCCCGATTTTTCTGGAAATTCGAAATATAAAAACGGATGCTTAGCTTGAGATTTACCTAATAAGGTGGGTAAAAATGAAATACCGTCAGTTTTGACCGGTATTTTAACCCCTGTTAATTCCGCTAAAGTAGCCATTACGTCAAATTGTGCAGAAGGATGATCTGTGGTTTGGCCGGGTTTGATTTTACTGGGCCAACGCGCCAGCATCGGTTCTCGGATGCCGCCTTCATATAAGTCTTGTTTACGGCCTCTTAATCCGGCGACTGAATTGAAAAATTGGGTATCTACCCCTCCTACATCAAAAGTTGCCCCGTTATCGCTCGAGAACATGATCAATGTATTTTCATCAATTTGGTATTTTTTAAGTGTTTCTATGATGCGCCCCACTTGCTTGTCTAAATACGTAATCATGGCAGCATAGGTTGCTCGTGGATATTTGGTGGGGACATAGCCCCCTTTAGTTGACGTGTAAATAGTTTCCGGAAATTGTCCTTGGTACGCTAATATTTCTTCCTCGGGTGCTTGCAAAGAAAGGTGTGGAAGGGGTAAGGGAAGATATAAAAAGAAAGGCTTTTTTTGATTCTTTTGGATGAATCCCAAGGCTTTCTCCATCATTTTTGTGGCTGCATAATCTTTGCCTTTGAATTTCTCAAAATCAATGGAATCGATGCTAACTTTTTTGTTTTGGTATTCGTGGACCAATTGATATGTGTTTCTTAAGGTATCCCATTTTCCATTTTCCCAAAGGTGCGTAGGATATAAATTATGCGCTTGTTTTTGGTCTAAGAATCCATAGTAATAATCAAAACCGTGCAAATTGGGATCCCCTGTCGTATTATTCATTCCAAGCCCCCATTTACCTACTAGCGCGGTTTGATAGCCAGCGGTTTTCATCAATTTGGCGATCGTATATGTGTTTTGAGGCAGTGGCATTTGGCCTCCTTCCTTGTCGTCCCTAAATCCTCCTAACTCGTAATTCCCTCTTATGTAGGAATGTCCAGCATGCTGGCCAGTCATTAGCATACATCTGGCCGGTGCACAAACGGGGGCACTGGTATAATGGTTGGTAAATCGAATCCCCTCTTTTGCCATCGCATCTAAAAAAGGTGTCCTGATTTTTTGTTGGCCATATACACCTAACTCCCCATAACCCAGATCATCTGCATAAATATAGATTACATTCGGTTTTTTTTGAGCCCAAAGGCTTATTGACAACAATAACAAATTCAGGGTAGCAAATAATCTTTTGTTCATGGTTCTTTTAGATTGAATATGAATCAGCCATGGCCCATTTATTGGCCAGCTTCTCTGTTTTCTTTTCCTTTTCGTTGGGTCAAATCGTCTCCTAATTCTTCCCTAGCTTTTTCTGCTAATTGCTTTAAATCGGCAACGACTGCAGGGTACAGGGATTGGACATCGTATCGCTCGCCTGGGTCTCTGCGTAAATCATATAATGCCTCTGGGTAAGGGAAGTCTTCTCTTAATTTCCCAGGAAATCCATCTTGGCCAGGCATGGACCCTTCGTGGGTTCTTCCAGGATGCGCAAGGACTAATTTCCACTGGCCTTTTCGGACCGCTTCCAGATTATTTTTTCGGTAATAGTATAAAAATTCTTTTCGGGGCTCAGCTTTGTCTTCATCCTTTAATAGAGAGAATACATTGACTCCGTCGATTTTTTTCAAAGGTAATTTTGAGTTTGTAACGGAACAAATCGTAGGCAAAAGGTCTATGTTGGAAGCTAATCCATTATTGACTTTACCTCCATCGATATGTCCTTTCCATTGAGCAATGAACGGTACTCTTTGGCCTCCTTCAAATGAGGTACCCTTCGCCTCCCTTAATCCATTAGTTGACCCCGCATGATTGCCAAAGTTTTGCCATGGACCATTGTCAGAGGTAAAAATAACTAAGGTATTTTGGTCAATTTTCAATCGCTTTAAGGTCTTTAAAATCTCTCCTACAGACCAATCCATTTCAAGCATTACATCTCCATAAAGCCCTTGCTTACTTTTTCCTTTGAATGCAGCAGAGGCATTAATGGGTACGTGTGGCATGGGATGAGGCATGTAAACAAAGAAGGGTTTTGCCTTATTTTTTTCAATGAACTTAATGGATTCTTTGGTTAATATATTGATCAATTGCGCTTGATCATCTAAGGTTTTAATAAACCTTTCTGGTTTAGATCCTCGGATTAAAGGGAGTTCGGGAAAAGCCTTTCTTTGATTCGTGGCATTACGGGTTCCATCATAGTGCACGGGCCACATATCGTTTGAATAGGGGATTCCCACATATTCATCAAAACCATGTTGGGTCGGTAAAAATCGCTCGGAATCACCTAAATGCCATTTGCCAAAAATACCCGTGGTGTAGCCATTGGCTTTTAAAACTTCGGCAATCGTTTCTTCGTCTTTATTGATTCCAATGGGCGAATTGGGGAATAGTGCACCTGAAATCCCAATTCTATTGGGATAGCAACCCGTGAGCAGGCCAGCTCTAGATGCACTACAAACTGCCTGTGCAGAAAGGAAATTAGTTAGCCGAACTCCATTTTTGGCCATTTGGTCCAAATTGGGCGTTTGATATTGTGAGGCTCCATAGCAACTTAAATCACCATAACCTAGGTCGTCCATTAAGATGACGATGACATTTGGTTTTTTTTGAGCAAAAATGTGTGTACAGGCAAAAATCAAAAAACCCGCCAGAAGTAGGTATTTTTTCATAGGTTTAGTATTCATTTATTACTTGTTTGATTGGCTTTTTTGATCAAAAAATCAAAATATCGAATGCAAAATATTAATTATTTTTCGAACCTGAATCGATCCATGATTTAATTTTGCTAATCTCACAAGAAGAAATGCTGACGCTTGCAGAGGGCATGGCGATATAACCGGATAAATGAGCCACTGAGCCATATAATTTACCATTAAGCGCATATTTATAAACGTTCGCATAGGTGGATAAATCAATGGATCCTTGGGGTTTGGTTCCACTATGACAGCCGGTGCAGCTGGCTTGTAAGATGGGCGTGATATCCTTAGCATAGCTCATGTTCGTCGTGATACAAGCGGTCCCTGAGGCTTCGCAAGAATTGTTTTTAGCCCCTTGCTTGATCCAAGTTAAGACTAAAGCAATGTTCTCATTAGAAAAAGCTGCCATGGGTGGCGGTGGCATTCTGTCCTCGCCGGTTTCTATTAAACTCGTGTAGAGTTCACTTGAAGTGGGGTTTTTGGTATTTACCTCTTTGATAATATTAGTATAGTCTGTTAAAATGACCCCATCTTTTTTGCTAATCGCATCATGGCAACCACTCATGGCACAGTTGGAGACAATCAAAGGAAGAATTTTCTGCTTAAAATATACGGTATCCGGATGACAAACAACGTTTGTGGTTGGCGGGGGTGTTACCGGTGTCGTTGACCCATTAGTTCCTCCAGAATTTACTGGCAACGGGATATTTTTGTCATTTTGACAGGCAAAAATAATCCCGTATAAAAAAATTATACGGATCCTTTTCATTTTTTTTGGTTAAATTTTTACTGGAATCTAGGGCAATGTGTTTATATATATATCAACGAACGAAGGAATCATTTGAAAATTTAAATCCTTATTTCTTGACATAATTTATTTTGCTACTCACTCGGATGACTTCGGCGATTTTAGCAAAAACAATTTTGGGAATGTCGATTTTGTAATCAACTAATTTGATGTCAAATTGGCAATTAAGACTAATTTGATCTCCAGTGGAGACAATGGTACCTTTAATTTCGATGGATCTTGTCACTCCGTGTATGGTTGCTGAGCCAGCAGCTGTTACTGAGTAGGTGCCGGGAACTTTTAGGTCGACTGATTCTCTGATTTTTCCTTTGAAAGTAGCACTGGGGAATTTATCACTTTCTAAATAATTTTCATTGAAATGCTCTTGCATTAATTTGTTAGGGAAAACGAAATTCGTGACACGCATTTGTACTGCAACTTCATTGTTATCGGCGTTAATGATACTGCCTACTTGCTTATTTAACGCGTCGATATCCTCGAGAGGAGTTTTTGAAAAGAAAGAAACCTCTCCGTTTTGTGCCATGTATAGTTGGCCATTTACTTGAAAACTAAAAAGAATTAGTCCCAATACTGCGATTAAATACCTCATTTCTTATTTTTTTTATCTGGTTCAAAGCTAAATGTTCTCGCCATATTAAATCCATAAAATATGTCGGCATTGGCCCATGTACCCGTGGTTTGGCTGATGAAATGTTTTTCAATCATGCCTTTGGAATTTGTGAAGTGCAATTGAAAAACGTGGCCGCCCGTTTCAATATCAAATCCGATGGAAAATGAATCTTGGTAAGGGTAAGGTGTGCCGGACGTTTCCAAGAAATTTTGAGTATCCACGATATTCTTGTAATATTCAGCCGACAAACTTAGCCTGTTGGTCAACTTATATCTTCCCCCCATACCCAATGAATATAAGTTATTGTCGAAATAAACGGACTCAACTTTATTGTTGTGCAAAACGGTCGGCATAATCTGCAAGGATAATTTATCGGTAAACTTTCTGGCGATTAACAATTGGCCCATGTATGTTTGTCGCTGTAAATTATTCTCATAGCGCATCATATTTCCTGAAGGCAGTGTGTAGCCTGTTGGCATCGTGTTCGTTGCCAAACTTCCATACATAGTCAGTGTAATAGGCATGGCATTCGATTGCCTCAAAACCTTGTATTTGCTATAAAAATCATACGTTTTCTCAATCGTTGATCTTCCCATTCCCACGAGCCAAACATCACTTATCCCATATTCCAGACCTAATCTGATTTTGGCTTCATCTAATCCCAGGAAGTTATCCATAAACCCTGAATTTAAAGCACCAAATCGATGTGAAATCCAAAAATTCAAATGTTTTTTGGCAATCGTTTCTACCGTCTGCCCATTGATAAATCGAGTACCTTTAAAGGTAGCTTGAGTATAGGTGGTTTTTTTAGCATCCTCTTGATTAAGCATGTTTAACAAATCATCCTGGCCTAAAAGTTGAGCAGCATGGAGCATTCCGAAAAGGAATAAGATCTTAGCTTTCATGTTAAGAAAAAACCCGAAGGCTTGTGTTTGTCAATGTGGTTTTGTAGGCAGTAATTCCTTTGCTACTTACATTATTGGTTTTTTCACCCGTGATACTAAATGTTGCCCCATGAGCTGGACATGAAAATCCAGATCCATTATACATCACTTGAGGTTGGCCTTCGTGAGAGCAAATTTGAGTAACTGCAGCAAAACTGGTAGCTGAAATTCGTGCGATAACTACTTTATTGATCGTAATGTATTTGCCAACGGTATTCAATACACTATATGAAGCATTTGTTAAATCCAACGTAAAATCAATAGTTCCCGAAGGGGATACCCCCGATTCATTTTGGCAAGAACTTAATGCACTAGCGCCACAATATACGGCCATTAAGGAAGCTCCCTTTAATCCCAACGATTTTAAAAAGTCATTTCTTTTAATTCTGTTTTCCATGGTAGGC
>Ga0214163_1001078_pt1 | contig 12217 bp, 1 predicted proteins | sample LakMenepilimnion_2_FD_153001 | JGI IMG/M metagenome (GOLD analysis project Ga0214163, IMG submission 153001) | Freshwater microbial communities from Lake Mendota, WI - Practice 15JUN2010 epilimnion v4 | ecosystem: Environmental > Aquatic > Freshwater > Lake > Epilimnion/Euphotic zone | place... | reverse complement strand
TGATCCCGCCTCCAGTAACAACGGCACCGACTGGAAGCGTTGCAGATGTGCTCAATGTGAGTGTAGTACCCACTATACTGCCATTAACCGATATGGTAGCCGGTACGCTAGATGCATCAAATGTAAGAGCTGTGCGGTACGGTGTCACAGTATAGGATGTGCCGCTACCCGATACAATACGTGTTCCTGGAATCACACCAAGACCCGAGACCAACGAATCAGTAACGAGTGAAGCAGATGATTGAAGTGAAAGCACATTACCTGAAATGTTGCCCAATACAATACTTGGAGTCGGTGCATTGCAGAGAGTTAACGTGACTGGCCTTATTACTGATGCTGCACCCACATAGTCCTGGGCACTTAGATCAAAAATGATCTTTCCAACAAGAGATGCATATGTCGGAACACCACTGTAAGGAATTGACGCGATATCTGAGAGAAAACGAGGAGTGGAAAAGTCGATCGAGCCCGAATACTTCCCAGTAGTATATACGTTATTCACAGTGTACGATGTTCCACTGTTACTGGCTACAATGAGCGTATCTAAAGTAATTCCAACTCCAGTAAGAACATCACTGATCGAGAGTGCGGCAGATGTACTCAATGTGAGTGCGGTGCCGATGATACTGCCGGTAACCGATATTGTTTCTGGTCTTACAATTATTGATCCGGAAGAACGTGTTTGTGATATAGAGACTACATACGACGTGCCACTCCCAGAACTGATTGTTGTGTTTGCACTAATACCGGTTCCAGTAAGAACGGCTCCGGCTGGAAGCGTTGCAGATGTGCTCAACGTGAGTGTAGTACCTGAAATACTGCCGGTAACGGTCTTGGTAGGTGGAACAGCTGTGATCGCCAACGGTTGTTGGCTGGAAACTACGTAGGATGTGTCGCTACCAGATTGAATGACTCTACCTGCACCGATGCCGGTTCCACTAAGAACATCGCCGACAGCGAGTGTTGCAGGCGAGTCCAAAGTGAGTGCAGTGCCTACGAGACTGCCAGTGAGTAACTTGGCCGCCGGTGTCACATTTATCGGTACATTAGTCCGTGGAGATGATGTAGGGAGGGGAGGAAAAACAGTGTAGCTCGTGCCGCTACCATATTGAATGAGTGTAGTGAAGCCAGTTCCAGTAACACGAGCAGCGGCCGGAAGCGTTGCAGATGAGCTCAATGTGAGTGCAGTGCCCGAGATGCTACCATTAACCGATATGACTGGCGTCTGGGCAGTGATAGGGATAGACTGTGTGGGAGAAATTTGATACGAGCTGTCACTACCTGAAAAAACGATTGTACCTGGAATAATTCCGTTCGCTGATAGGGTAGATCCGTTCACAAGCGATGTATTTGAGCTCAATGTGAGTGTGGTGCCAGAAATAGTGCCTGTAACAGTTGCAGATGTCGTGTACTTAAGTGCCGGAGCACAACGGAGCATGGTCCCAATGTATGGCCATGCAACGTTCATTCCGTATGCAGCAAATCCACCTGCGGCTGCTTGAAATACTTGACCGCTCAATGAAAGAGTGGCAGATAATGAATCGACAACAATAGAAGCTGAAACGTTAGATGCATAAATCGAAAACGGATTCCCAAGAGATATGTTGTAATACCATGTATATGGGTCTGGAGCAACATACGATGCAACATTGGTTCCCAAATTACTTGCAAAGAACGAGGATAATGTGAATTCTCTATAGGAGATGCTTGTAAAAATCAGATTTGAGTTTACGGTAGACACACCTGTATACGTATTTGTTGGTGTAACACCATCTGTTGAATATGCCACAATACGGTAACTTAGATTGTTCGTTGCATTATTTGTCACGCTTATATCTATGATTGCATTCCGAGTATACGTCGACGTCTCTCCTTCAAACGAAAGAAACCTATTCTCAGGAGTCATGCGGGTTGTTAACGACGATAACAGTCTTGTGTTCGTTAAAAACCGATTACTTATGAACATTGACTTAAGTAAATTTGCACGACTTGTTGCATTCGAACTGATTGAGTTCAAGAACGGGTAATTGAATCCGGTAAAGTTTCGTCCACTTGGAATGCCAGACCGCTTGGTCGTATCACTCATTAGCATAAAGTACGGGGTCGAATACGGATCTAGGGTGTCAGTTATGTCTGCTGAATAGTTAAACGATACCAACCGACCTCGCGACACGGTCGAAAGGCCCCTAAATGTCGGCGGCGGGGCGACGTAGAGGTGACCGCTGTGATTCGTAAATCCGCTTATGAATGCAAACGTACGCGGCCAGGTGTTTGACGACCATTTCCACTGACTCAATCCGCCAGATATCTCAAACGGCCATTGGTCTGGAGCATCTGTCCAAAATGCCTGGCTCATGATCTCCATGGCAGATAGACAGCGATAAGGGAAGAATAAGCTAATTGATTCAAAATCAGCAGTATACGAGCTGCTCAGTCTGGCGGCGGAAAACGTAGAATAGTAGTTCGACAAGAATTTTGCGTTCATGGACAATGTATCTGCAATATTGCTTGGCTGCAGCTTGGTCATCCAATCAACGACCTGGGTCACCGGGACAAACCCGGCTTGTGCAATAGGTCCACCAATACTTCCACCTAATGCATATATCGCTCCGTCAACAATCACTGAACTCACGGTAAATGCATTGCATAATGTGTTAAATGCATTTGAAGTCGCTATCCATTGGTCTGTAGACCAATATGCTTGTGTGGATGCAACTCCTCCAGAAAGAAGGAGTGACCAGTTCATGGTCGTATTTGTCGGGAAAACGAGTTGTTTGGGATAAGGCTCGAGAGTAAAGACTGTTTCTCCAAAATACTGATCGTATCCAGCAGGAAGACCGTTGCTACTATATGTTTGTGCATAAGCTGGTGGGTTCCCTAAATACTGTGGAAGAAGTTTGCGATATGTCCATGTTCGTACTTGAGATACAGTTGCATTATATGCCGCCGACAGGTTCGAATAAATTGGCATGAGACTGAGTGCCAGATTTGTCCAGATAATCATCTTATCCAGTTCGGAACCATTGTAGCTCGGGAAGTACTGAAAGCCAGAAAGTTTCGTTGAATATACAATATTATGTCCCTCAACATAGTCCACGAGGCTTCCAAGCTGTGCAGCAATGTTTGTGCTGCTCGCACCTGCAGAAATGTACTTGACATAGTCGACTGTAGGTAAACTAAGAGAATCTGCCCGAGACGCAATTGCTGTATAGACTACAACGTCTTGCGATGTTGTTACGTAAACTGGTTGAGAGATTAAAGAAAATGATCCACGACCAGCAACAATATAGTAGTTAGACACGGCTGAGTTCAGATCAAATGTACTAAGATGGGTTGGACATTTCCCAACCCGAATTTCAGGTGGAAAGACGCTGTTTAAGTATGTATCCCAATTGCAAAGCGATGTCGTTAGGCTTCCGATAGTTGCCAATGTAGCTGCCTGTTCCGAAAGAAGTGTGTTTTTGATGTACGATAGTGTGTTTGATTGGATAGAAAGCAGTTGATAAATCTGTCCATACCCCGCATCGTATTTACTTTCAAGGTTAGCCTGGTTTTCAATGTATTTTGCTGCGATATTAAGAAGATAATATACGTTTTGCTTATCCTCATCGGGCGTCTGGAATATAGCTGCAGCTGTATACACGTTCGACGAGAGTAAGAATCTCCTAAATCCACTCGAAATTAAGTATTCGTTCCTTGCCGCCTCCGTTGTGTAGGGTATATTGCCAAAAAGGTCATTACTCAAAACAAACGGCTTGTTACTATCTACAAAACGCCACACGCTCGGATGTTTTCCAGTCGGAGACGTATATTGATTGGTATACGTGCTATAGTAAACATATGTGGCTGTGTTCGGATCATCGACATAGTTTGATGTAAACGCGTCTGAAACGTCGAGTACAAATGAAGATTGAATTTCCTGATATGACAATATGAATGCACTTAGTGCCGCTGCTCCTGCCAAATATGCAGCACCTACATCCGATATCAAGGTGGTTCTTCCACTTTGAGAAGAATAATAAGCCTGGAATTGTTCATTTGAAATGGCAGGATCTGTCTGTATAGACCGAAGAAGTCCAGGTGAAAAGGGACTACCCCATGAAGAAACGGTCAACTCAGGTTGTCCGGAACTTAATGCAAAAAAGTAGAGTGATCGATTTGTATTTTCTGACCAACTACGCTGATAGGACGATAGAGTTAATCCGGTTGTCGGGAAGAACCCGAGCCAGGTTGATGCGTCTGGTGGGCTTGTTGTGTATGTATACGGATACCTTGAACTGCCAAAGTTGATCGTCGAATCATTGACAAAGTTTGCAACATTCACGATTGAGTTGCAATCGAGAGCCTTCCGTGCATAGTTCAAAAGAAGGATGTTGGTTGCATTGTACGTCGACGTAAGTTCTGCCGCAGAAAATGTAAACGATATTCCGTTAGTTGATAAGGTATCTTGAATAAATGATAAATTAGATATCTCCTTCGAAGCATATGACTGAACTAGATTTATAGATGATCCGATCGTCTGAATGCAGTTTATAAATGCAATGTAGTCAGAGTAGACTTTGAAGGCACTAGAGATAGAAGGGGATATGTTTGGTATGTTCGTAGACACATTCGTTGTTTCTAATATGAAATTACTGTTCATTGAATACGGAAGAAACAGGGTATCTACCGTGGCTGGATTTGTTATGAATGAAAGATCATTTAGAGTGATCGAAACAGTTTGGTTCTTAGCTCGGCTTAGAGAGCTTGTAAATTCTTGAAAGATAGTTCTTAGTGACAGGTTGAGAACACTTTCGTACGCTAGTATGTCCGCAGCACAGTTTACACTTAGAGAACTTATTGCTGAGACTGCACTCGCATACGATATAGAGGCCTTGTATGCAGATATTGTATTTGAATACAATGAATATGGAGACCATGTTGCTGCAAGTGAATAGAATGCGTTTACGTTTGAAAAAGTCTCTAAAGATAGCGACAAGATCTCACCGTAATTCGACAAAACGTCCTCGCGAGTCATCGCATTTATTTGTTCGGGAAAAAGAGTATTTAATGTAACCACGAATCCAGTACTTTTATTGTATTGATCACATAGATTGGTATACGCACGTAAGTTTTCACCAATGTCTGATAAAGAGGGCATTGATACATTTGATATAACTATTGGGCTTGCATACAGAGTACCATTCAATGGCTCTATATATGTCTTCCAGTCAACATCTACGCATTTGAGTAAGAAGAGCGTACGTCTGCAAACGGCAATTGCAGATATCAGATATTCATCGTGGTAAATCCTATCTTGATCATTCATTCCATTCGTTATTGCTGTTCCGATCTCAGTGGCTATATCCTGGATATATGAAATATTGCTCACTAGTCCATTAATTTTCAGTTGAACGTTGCCGATCTGAGTGAGATAGGAATAGACTGGGGGAGGCATCGGCCAATAATAGTTTGAAATCCAGAGAGCTGAAACGTTCGCAAAGTTTGACCGATACACCGCAAGTGCCTTTGACTTTTCGTATTTGTAATAATTTCCAGCATACCACGATGTTAGATCGCCTACTTGATTCGAGTAATAGCGTAGATTCGCATACGTAGCCGTTAATGAGTTAAGATCGTCAAGTACACCCGGTTCGTCTGAGAGGCTGTTTGCAGTCGAAATAAGTGACGGAAAGTTCACAGTTGCGAATATCTCTGAAATCTTCCACGCAATTGAGTGTGCAACATTGAGTGCAGTTGAGAGATTGCTATTTGACCCAGGATAATAGCTGAGTAAATCGAATACAGGGGCATTTTGAATCGTAAAATCCCAACCTGGATAGTCCGTAAGAGTCCACTGGTCTAACACTCTATAATCAGATGTCAATAAGTCACTTAAGATCGAGATGTTTAACTGTCTTGCAATATAGGCTGCTACACCGTTAAGGTCTGATCTCGTTGCTGACATATCTTCCACATATTCGGTAGCACCTGTGCGTGTTTGAGCCAAACTAGCACTGTAGGTCGTAATCATATTGCGTATGGCATTAACTGGAACTGTTGTAATCGTATACGAAGTCGGCAGAGTCTCTATATTGCGTGTAGGTAGAAACTCTCCGAATGTTATCGTTGAAATGTTGGCGGTTGCAGTCGAAATGTAGTCTATTAAAGGTTTTGCAATGTCATTCATAGTAGCATACATTTGCGGAACGGACAGGATCAGTGCACTGACAGTACTGAGAGAGTTTACTGGATCCAATGAATCGATAAATATTTGTATAATTGCTGCTTGCACATCTAGAGCAGACGTATAGAGTACATCCACTGCATTCCCCAACACTATTGCATTTGAAAGATAGTCGGCTGCGATTCCAACTGTAGTTGGTACACTAGCATTGTATGTAATTAGTCCAAAGGGAGGAGAGGAAGATACACCTGAAAACTTCCGGTCAATTTCCTCAATAATTGGAGTAAGAGATGCGTTCGTTATAGCCGCAGAGACGTTCGAATAGGTTATGCGAAAGTCTACAAGTGCATTGGACTGGCTTAATGCATTGAAATACACCGTTGAAATATTAGATTGAGCAGTTGAAATCGTATATGCAGCCCACGCTTGTTCACTGGCATAAATTCCTAACCAATTTGAGTGATATTGCGTGTTGATTGCAAACGAGTTCAAATTAGTAAACGAGTTTGCAAGACCACTTAGGTCGGCAAACAATGACGTATAGTAGTCAACTGATATACCTAATCTAGTAATGTTAGATTGACGGACTTCATTATTTCTGCTAATACTATTCGAAAAGTTACTTGTAGAGGCGTAAATGTTTGATGCAGATGTGTAGATTGAATTTGCATATGAGTAGGCAGTCGATGTACGTGGTATATACGATGAAATCGTTTGAGATATCGAAGACCCATATGCATATGACTTTACATCAACTGCAGGCACGTACGATAGCCCAAAATAAGGTTCAAGATATAACATATCACGGTTGCGAAGGCCGGTTTTCACTGCATTGATAACCAAAGACTGGTGCCACGGAGCTGTGACAACATTCGAATAGACAGGATCAGATAGGGCACTTAGAAGAGATGCACGAGAAGTAGCTGCATATTGAGAGAGTGTATCTAGCTTTATGAAAAACGAATTTACATTTGTCGAAATCGATTCGACGTACTCCGAAATTGTAATTACATTTGAACTCAATCCGGTCAAAATAGATTCCATTGTAACAGTAGTGTCAAATACCAAATCTTCGGTTAGAGTAATTTCAATATTATCTGAAATAAGGTTATTCTTGAGGATAGCATAACTATTAACTAGAGACGTGAGCGTATCTGCATATCTTGGAACATAGAACTGTAATCCACCGATACCATTAATAGATCTAGCATCGAATAAGCTTAATGGTATTACACTCAGAGACGATAGACTTAACGGATAATAAGAATATACGGCTTCGGAAAGAGTCTTAATCGAATTTGAATTACAAGTAAATCCAGCAAGGTTTATGTCAACGTCTGTTGACGCTTGTTGTGTACTCGCAGGTACAATTGGGTTCGTCAATTTAGCTCTAAGGGTCTCTATCGTACTCGAGTCCAACAACTGTGTGTACTTGTTGGCCATGGTTGAAGAAAGAGTGGTGATTCCGGTATAAGCCGTAAGTATATTAGATAAAGAAGATCGCATAGATTCTGCAATGGGTAGAGAACGTTCGAGGGAATTAGATGCATCGGTTATGGCTTGTAGATAATAGGCGTCCAGCGACAGAGCCATTGTTGATACCCAAGAAGAAAACTGTTAGTACTGATACGGACTCCAGAGTCGTCTAACTGTGGTTACATTTGAAGAAAAGAAGTCGTTAAAGGTTGTCACGGGCGACCAGATCAATCCATCTGCACTTCCAATGACTGGGACTGGCGGATTTCCCATAGCGGTCGTGCGTCCCTGGCCACACGCAAGCCACAGTTGTTGCAGGGTGCTGGTGCCAGCAAGAGCTGCATTACCACTTATATATGCAATATCATACCCAACTTCAAGCGGATTTTCGTACCCCTGTACCGGAGAATATGGATTATTGATACCCAGTGTTAAACTCCAGGAATTAGATGGCAGATCAAACGATGGGGTTGTAGCCATACAATGTGATCCTGATCCAACAACAATCCATTTATTTCCATCATACCCGATTCCATTTACCTGGTCCATTGCAATCATGGATGTCAACGAATTGTCAAAATCGGCGGATGCCCAATATTGTCCACTTACGGTGCTCACGACTACCTTTGACACACCTGTTCCTCCAGCCATCCATACAGTTCCGTTCCAGTAGAGTGCATAGCAGGCATCCAAATCGCTATCTGCTGGACTCCAATCATATCCGTTCGAGCTGTATGCGAGTGCAGTCGTCCCGTCCGTTCCTCCAGCAAGCCATACAGTTCCATTCCACCGTACACGATTGCCGATTGGGAAGGGAGGTGCACTTATACCTACCCATCCACTGATTCCGTTAGAACTTGTTGCGATACTTGAACCATTCGGATATCCGATTCCGACAGCAACATACTGGTTGTTTCCGTACGCAATATCGTTTGCCTGCTGCAAAATTGGACCAAGCGTGTAATCGTCACTAATGTATGCAATTGCAGCGACCCCGCTTAGCACATAGTTAGAACCTCCGGTCGGATCGCCTAATCCTCCATAGAGTAGACCTGTTTGAATCGTATTCATATTTCCAGAGATACCTACATACCAGTTCCCGTTTACTCGTTTCGTGAATACTGTAGATGAATTTTGTAGTTCAACAAATTGAATCTCGTTACACACAGAATAGGAATATACATAATACCCATACACATATTGACTTAGGTCATTATATCCTTGTGTGAAATCTCCATTATCAAATGCCTGTTGTTGTCGCTCAGCAGACTCCCACTGGAAAAAGTTAGATGAAGATCTATACGAATACGAATAGTTTCTAGGATTTCCACTTACGGTTCGTGATCCATAATAGTTGAACTGATCTGCATTGCCGCTCTCCATGATAATCCAAGAATTTGAAGAAGTAGCCGAGTGTTTCATAAATCTCATTAGAGATGAGGTGAGTTCTGGCGGATCAGCAAGAGATGATGACGAGAGTCCAGAGAACACATACCCGGTCGTCGTCGGAGTGACTTGGAACGTCGCTGGATAATTGATACACGGTGGTGAACCTTTTGCACTTTTAACTCCGGTCACATTGGGTGGAATCGTCGAAAGACTGTGGTTCCATGTTAATCCATTGTCTGACCAATACGAATATCTACCAACGAGCATGTACCACACATTACCACCGCCCTCACTAATAAGACCGTTCGGGAATCCAACGGCAAGAGTAATATCGTAATCAGCGGCTACAGCAACGCGGTGGAATGTTTCAGGTTGTCCGTCGCCGGTAGTAATTGGAACATTAGACCATCCAGAGGATCCATCCTTTGATAGTGTCACGAGGATCTTCGAACCGGCAACTGCCAACCACTTTCCTTGTGCAAAGATTACGTCCGTAATTGTAGACACTGTGCTAAGCGATCCGCTTGAAAGGAATTCAGGAGGCCTAGACCACGAAAATGCATCTGTTGTTGAATATGCGAGCGGGGTTGACGATAAACCGCTTGAAATTCCGACAGCAACAAATGCATCTCCGTTGTAGAATATCTTTTTGCATTCATATGGCAGAAAGCTTGTTGGTGTTGGAATCGTCCATGCCGATAATGCGATTGGATTTGGCTCAGAGATGTTGCCGCTTAGGTATTCCGAAATCGTCGGATCTGCGTTGGACGATTGATTATTGCAGAGGAAGTAGTTATATGCAGGTTGACGATAGATGGACGATGTACCACCTCCACCACCGATAACTAACGCGGTTGGAGACGCGTGAATTGTATTTGCACTCACGAAGAGTGAATTCGGACTCAATGTAGTCGCATAGGGAGACGCATACACGTACGATGAGATGCTACGACCATAACGATCAAGAATACACGAAGTTCCATCAAAATCTCTGATAAATATCCCCTTATATGATCCACGCAAAACACCACCCGAATTATTAAGTGTCATTCCAACCTCTGAATGCTGAATAGCAAAGTTGCCGTCGTATTCATTAAACATCCAAGCTTGACAAGTCAGGTCATTAAATCGAACTACTGTGGCTCCTGGTTTATTACCATCACCGGCACCAAGTATAGAAAAGAGACCTGCACCGCTGGTGCCATTGGCGGCTGTATCGATATACGGCATTGCTTCATTAAGTCCTCCTCCAGCAGTCAAGGGTAGCATGCCCAAGAGTGTGGGTGAAATGTTTGGCAAGGTGCTGAGTATAAAACCAGCGTCAATGCCGTGAGAACCAGTTGAGAGAGACGATAATGGGAACCAGTTTAGACCATCTGCGGTCATATAGACTGAAGATTCAGAAACTGTTGAATACGTACCCGAAAGACCGGAAGTTCCAACCCAATAATTAGACTGAGAGTCAATAAAGTCGCCGTTGCCCTCGTTGCTTCCGCCGTCGCCGCCGCCCTCATTGTTGCTTCCGCCGCCGCCGCCGACATCGCCCGTACCGCCCGTACTGCCAGGGTTGTATGCACTGCCAACTCCGGTAGGTGTAAACAATGAATAGTCTCCGGCTCCGGTTGTTGTAAGCATGAAGATTGTTGGGTATGGCATTCCGCCAGGTGCATCTCCGGGTGTAATCACAACGCCTGGACCCGAGACTCCGGTGACTCCGGTGGCTCCCGTGAGTCCTGTGAGTCCTGTGAGTCCTGTGACTCCTGTGACTCCTAATTCACCTGTAAATCCTGTAAATCCTGTTATTCCATTTCCACCGGTGACTCCGTTTCCACCGGTTGATCCTGTAAATCCTGTGAGTCCATTTCCACCTGTCAATCCTGTGAGTCCTGTTAATCCCAATTCACCAGTGATTCCGTTTGCACCTGTTAGTCCAATAGCTCCAGTGACTCCAGTGACTCCGGTGACTCCAGTAACTCCGGTGATTCCAGTATCTCCGGTGGGAGCAGAAGAGTCGTATTCAACTGTATTCGCATCTCCTGCAATCCGAATGTACGCAAGTGTGTACGCACTTGCGGTAAGGAAAACCACCTTCTTGTACATGCGTACAACATATGGGGGAATTACATCGACCGAAAGGCTCGATGAAAGTGTATTGAACGTAAAAAAGTTACCGGAAATAGAAATCGATTGTGATGTGTTATTAACAATATTTGTGTTCGTGTTGAACGTTTTTGAATTCAGTGCAGCGATTGCATCCGTAGGGAACTGAGCAGTATAATATGAAGATGTAGCGTCGATAAAAACAGTCGGATTATCCGGAAGAGTAATTGCTGCCTGGCTCAGAATAAGTGTTGAGATCTCTGGGCTAAATTGATTTCCATTGAGGGTGGTATATCCTGCAAGGTGAATAGAGGATCCGGACATTGAGAGTATAGACCCAACCTGGAAATCTGCGTTCGTAGAGATGGAATGGCCTATTGCGATTTTTGTTGATGAAATGCTGTTTCCGATAACAATGGAGGACACATTCGTGGAGCCCCTTAAATTAGAATGTCCAATTGCAATCGCAGACGAAAGCGTTGAGCTTAGTCCAGCCGAATGACCGACGAGAAGACTTGAGACACTAGATGATCCACTTAATGTAAGTATTCCCACAACAAGAGTTCCAGATGTGTTTGATATAAACTGAAACGAACTGTCTCCAAGTGCAACGTTATAGGAATTGTTAGTAGCTTTGCGTGCTGCAGAACCAAATCCACTACCATATCCGACAAAAACATTGTTACCTGAATTTTGTTCATAGTTAGCTGAACTGTTACCAATTGCAACAGTCTCAGATACGTTTGAAGTTTTGAACCCAGATGCAACTCCAGTAAAGATAGTGTTTTTGATGTTTATGGCGTTCCAGGCAGCTGCATCTGCAATTGCAATTACGTTCGATGCAGAGCTAAGATTCAGCAGTGCAACCGTACCGAGTCCTGTAGTTGACGACAAAGATCTCGAACCAGCTCCAGCTACAAATCCTCCGAAGATATTCGATGTTCCGGATGGATTCGGCCTTGCATCCAATAGAACACTTTTACTGGCCGTGAGCACAAAACTCATATTGTCTTATGGTCGTACATGAATTATTAAGATCCTGTTGCACCTGTTGCACCCGTTCCACCTGTTCCACCTGTCAGTCCT
>Ga0214163_1001076_pt1 | contig 12228 bp, 13 predicted proteins | sample LakMenepilimnion_2_FD_153001 | JGI IMG/M metagenome (GOLD analysis project Ga0214163, IMG submission 153001) | Freshwater microbial communities from Lake Mendota, WI - Practice 15JUN2010 epilimnion v4 | ecosystem: Environmental > Aquatic > Freshwater > Lake > Epilimnion/Euphotic zone | place... | reverse complement strand
GGTGAAACTGCTGGTCAGGAACAACGGCGTTGAATGTTCTTTCTCCCCGGTGCGATCCGTTTGAATCCTGACGGCCCTGGTCTCTCTGTGTTTCTCTGCACTCACGATACAACAGTTTCATTAACCATCACTTCCCATGAAATTTCTGCTCCTGCCCTGCGCAGGGTCTCTGCAACAGAGCAATATTTCTCCATAGACAATTGAACTGCCCGATTTGCTTTTGCCGGATCCACATCGCCTTTCAACTGGAACAAAAGATGGATTTTTTCCCACAATGCAGGCTCCACGCCATGCTGGCGTTCGCCATCAACTTTGATGATCAGATCCTCCAGTGGCTGACGCTGCTTTTTTAAAATACTTACAACATCTACTGAACTGCATCCACAAAGTGCTGCCAGCATGGTTTGCATTGGCCTGAAGCCATTTCCATGCCCACCCTGATCAGCAGGAATATCAATCTTAATAGTATGCCCCTTGGCATCTGTAACGGTCATCCCGTAGTCGGGTTCAGTGATTTGTGCCTGTAATAAAGCCATAAGCGAAGATAATTAGACAATTTGACAATGCGGCAATGTGGCAATGCGGCAATGCGGAAATATAGAAATGTTAAAGGTTAAGGTTATGAAAGAAAAACACTCTTGCCGTGTGGATCATTTTGTATTTGTTGCCTGCAGACAATTGCTGGAATAAATTCATGTACCCAAATTGCAAGGTATTATGTTTAGTGAGGTAGTAATTAAACCCAAGAAACAATCGGTTCTGGTCAAAATAATTATATACGATCTCTTTCCCGAAATTGATATGCAACTCATCGTTAAACACCCAATTGAGCGCGCCTTTATCATACAGTTTCCTTGTGAGAGGGCCCTGGATCAAGAAGTTGTACCGGATCCGGAAATTAAAATTGTAGCCCTCAGCCAATTCATCCGCATCTTTTATTTTCCGCCGGAATCTTTCTTCCAGACGAAACCATTGCATGGTCCGAAGTTTCTTGTAGTTCGTGTGCCACTGCACCTGCTGCCAGATACGGTGTTCCGGTTGCGAGATATCCGGATGGCTATCCGCAGGAAAATGATTGATAAATGCGTAACCCAGGGTCAACTTCGTTTTGTCGTCAATATAGTAGGTAACACCAGGCCTGAACAGGAACTGCGAAAGGCTATCCGTCAAATGATCCTTGGTGCGAAGCTGCACGTCAAGCCAGGCTCCCCAGCGCTTAGAAAAACGAGTCTGGTTAAAGTAACCAATCCAGATCTGCTCCACTTGCTCGGTCTGTTTCTGAGCCTGTGCATGCAGTCCATTGAAAGTCCAGAAGCAAAAAAATACGACAAGGGCTACCTTCATGCGCTGCGCGTTAAATGAATACAAATGTACATCCATCGTTCCACCTACAACACTCTAACCAGAATCCTGACGCTCCAGATCATGACCAGGATCCCCAATAATATATAAGATGTTTTCTTCGGGAGTTTTCCGGCAAGTTTAGCTGCAAGCGGCGCTGCCAGCAAGCCTCCAATGATCAGCGCCACAATCGTCTGCCAGTGCGATACACCCAACATTGTGAAATAGGTAAATGCGCTGGCCAAAGTCACGAAGAACTCAGTTAGACTTACCGATCCGATCACATACTTTGGCGTACGCCCCTTGGTGACCAGGGTTGTTGTTACTATTGGGCCCGATCCAGTAAGCCATAACGTTTAAACTTTTGTTGAGGCTTCGGCTTACGAAAGGCACTAAGAAAAATTCTAACCCCAAGAAACATAGTGTAACATGCCATGATAGACCAAAGCCAATTCGAATGCTTTTCGCCAAGTGTTGTAAGCAATATAGCACCCAAAATGGCACCAATAATGCCCGGATTCAACAGCCCCTTGAACATTTTCTTGTTGACATTTCCAAACTTATAATGGCTATAGCCTGAGGCCCCACTGGCAAACATTTCAGCCTATTCAGTATGTCTCCACTCAGTTCCATGCTAATAAGTCTACAAATGTAGTAGACTCATGGATAAAGCGGGCTGTTTTAACGATTAAAATACAGTTGCACAGGAATCAAGTGAGAATTTTATCCAGGCACTCCCCTACGGCGTCTTCCCAGGGTCTGGGTCTGATACCAGTGAGGGCTTCTATTTTAGAGGTGTCCAGCACGCCATATGCAGGTCTTTTAGCTGGGGTGGGAAAGGCGGAACTGGGTATCGGAAGTACAGCGCAAGATGTTCCGATCTGTCTGCCAATGGTTGCAGCAAACTCAAACCAGGTGGCAGCACCAGCATTGGCAAAATGATAGATTCCGCCCGGAACCTCCTTCATCGTAGCCAATGTCAACAAAACCCCGGCAAGATCCTTGGCATAAGTAGGCCTGCCCCACTGGTCGTTAACCACCTTCACTTCGGTTCTTTCTGTCATGAGTCTTACCATCGTGCGTACAAAATTCTTCCCATGCGAAGCATATACCCATGAAGTTCTGATTACGATGGCATCTGGGTTCAATGCAATGGCTTGCTGTTCACCAGCCAGTTTAGAAGCGCCATACACATTCAAGGGACCAGTGGTATCGGTTTCAACATATGGACTGTTTGCATCACCCGGAAAAACATAATCTGTGGAGATGTGAATGAACCGGCATCCATGCTCATGACAAAGGGCGGCCATCACGCCAACAGCTTCAGCATTAACCTGGAATGCCATTTCCCTTTCCTGTTCTGCCTGGTCCACCGCAGTATATGCTGCACAGTTGATCAACACGTCAGGCTGAAGCGTTTGAAAAACCGTCCTGATCATTTCGAAATTCGTGAGGGGCATATCTTCCCTTCCCTGGAAGAAAAATTCTATTTCCGGATGCAGTGCTGCAAGTTCCCGGAGTTCCCTCCCAACCTGCCCATTGGCACCTGTTACAAGAATACGTGGACTAGCCATGGTAGGAAAAATTATGGATCGCGTCCTTCATAGCGGGATGGTTCATATCCTTTTCGGAAATGATCACTTTATCCGCTGGTACTTTCCAATCAATATTCAAATCCGGATCATTCCAAATAATACTTCCTTCGCTTTGTTTATGGTAGTAATTGTCGCATTTATACAGCATTTCAACGGTCTCTGATAACACCGAGAATCCGTGTGCAAATCCTCTCGGTATAATCAATTGCAGTTTGTTTTCTGCACTAAGCTCAATCCCAAATACTTTTCCGAATGTGGGTGATCCTTTTCTGATATCTACGGCAACATCCCAGATCCTGCCCTGCAAAACCCTAACCAACTTAGCCTGACTAAATGGATCATGCTGATAATGCAGACCACGTACAACGCCGTATGCAGAATGCGACTGATTGTCTTGTACCCAATCATAAGCCTGTCCTGCTTCTGCAAAAATCCGCTGGTGATAACTCTCAAAAAAATAGCCTCGTTTGTCTGGGATAACATTAGGCTCAAAAATCATCAGCCCCGGAAGCTCTGTTTGATGAAATGGCATATCTCTTTTATCTCTGGTTATACTGATCCTGGTAATATTGCTGGTAGGTTCCTGATGTAATATGATTGACCCACTCTTCGTTGGAAAGATACCAATCCACTGTTTTAGATAGCCCTTCCTCAAACTGAAGAGACGGCTGCCACCCCAATGATCTGCTGATCTTATTTGCATCTATTGCGTACCTGAGGTCATGACCAGCACGATCTTTCACATAGGTAATCAGTTTTGCAGATTCTCCTTCCTGCCGCCCTAATTTCTGATCCATGATTTTGCAAAGCAAATGAACAAGATCTATGTTTTTCCACTCATTGAAACCGCCAACATTGAATGTCTCTCCAGTGTATCCTGAGTGAAAAATGGTATCGATGGCTCTCGCGTGATCTTCAACCCACAACCAATCCCGAACATTCTCGCCTTTTCCATAAACAGGTAAGGATTTTTGATGCAAAATATTATTGATCATCAGCGGAATTAGTTTCTCAGGAAACTGATGTGACCCATAATTATTGGAACAGTTGGAAATAACAACGTGAAGACCAAATGTGTGATGGTAAGCCATCACCAGGTGATCCGAAGATGCCTTTGACGCAGAATAGGGCGACCTTGGATCATAAGCAGTTTCTTCTGTGAAATAACCGGTTGCGCCAAGGCTTCCATACACTTCATCAGTTGAGACGTGATAGAACAATTTACCTTGTAGATCCGTCCAATATCGCCTTGCAGCATTCAACAAAACGCCGGTGCCGAGAACATTGGTTCTGACAAAGGCCAATGGATCCATGATTGACCTGTCTACATGACTCTCCGCAGCCAGATGAATAACGGCATCATAGCCATGATCGGCAAAAAGTTGATTAACGAACTGCTCATCATTAATATCACCCTTAAAAAACGTATAGTTGGGAAGTTGCTCAACATCCGCCAAGTTTTCAGGGTTTCCTGCATAAGTCAACAGGTCCAGATTGTGCAATTCATAGTCAGGATACTTCGTCAGAAAAAGTCTGACAACGTGAGACCCAATAAATCCCGCCCCACCCGTAACTAAAATCTTTTTTTTCATACTATAAGCTCCAGTATGCCCTTTTTCTCATTCCCCTGTACAATCCTTTCAGGTCAGCGATGAGGGCATTTGAATGTGTAATACTGCAAAAATAATCCTCAGTAAGCGAAAGATAGGAAGAATGGCCCACAGCAATGATAACAGCATCATATTTCTGGTTTACCTTTTCGCTAAGAACAATATTATATTTCTGTAAGACAGCGGCAGGATCAGCATATGGGTCAGAAATATCAACGCTAATTTGAAACGCCTGAAGTTCACGTATCGTATCAAAAATTTTTGAGTTTCGGATATCACTAACATTTTCCTTGAATGTTGCACCCATTACCAACACTCTGGCCTTAGAAGAATCAGTGGCATTTTTCAGAACATGTGTAACTACTTTTCTGGCTACATTCCTTGCGATCTCGTCATTGATCAACCTGGAAACAGAAATCAGTTTAGGATCATAGTCCAGCGAAGAAGCTTTATGCGCCAGGTAGTAAGGATCAACACCTATACAATGCCCACCAACCAGGCCAGGCGTGAAGTTTAAAAAGTTCCACTTTGTGGCAGCTGCTTCCAGCACCTCAAAGGTGTTTATTCCCATCCGGTCAAATATCATAGACAATTCATTCATCAGAGCGATATTGATGTCCCGTTGGGTATTTTCAACAATCTTGGCGGCTTCTGCTACCTTGATTGAAGATGCTCGATAAAGACCAGCATCTACCACCAGCTCATACACTTTGGCAATTTCTTCCAGCGTTTGATCATCACTTGCTGAAATAATCTTCTTGACTGTTCGGATGGTATTTCTTTTATCACCTGGGTTAATCCGCTCTGGTGAATACCCATAGGTGAACGCCAAACCTGCTTTCAACGCTGCAGTACGCTCAATTTCGGGTATGCATTCTTCCTCTGTGCAACCAGGGTACATGGTAGATTCAAAAACAACCACGGCTCCTTTCCTGATGTTTCGTCCGATCGTTGCAGATGCTTCCATGAGAAACCGAAGATCTGGAACATTGTACTTATCTACCGGAGTGGGTACAGCAACGATAAAAAAAACAGCCTCGCCCAACAAACTTTCATCGTCCGTAAAAACAATGTCGGCCTGCTCAAACGCGCTGCTGTCAACTTCCCGGTTAGGGTCAATTCCTTTCCGGAGTGATGCTATTTTCTCCCGATCAGTGTCAAAACCAATAACGGGAATTTTTCGGGAAAACTCAAGTGCCAGCGGAAGGCCCACATATCCGAGGCCCACAACAACTAACTTTGACTTTTTATCAACAAGGTCCTGATAAACACTCATTTATTTCTGACTTGAGAACTCTTTTGGCTGCTTGTTCAACTCCTCTGTAGGAAGTGATTTAAAGTAATCATAGGTCTTGGCCAACCCCGTGGCCCGGTCTACTTTTGGTTCCCAACCCAAAATGCTTTTCGCCTTTGAGATATCCGGTTTGCGCTGCTTTGGATCATCTACGGGCAATGGCTTGTAAACAATCTTTTGCTTTGTTCCCGTGAGTTTAATGATCTCTTCTGCAAAGTCTTTCAGGCTGATCTCATTAGGGTTACCAATGTTCACAGGCTTCGCATAATCACTCAACAAGAGTCTGTAGATCCCTTCCACCAGGTCATCCACGTAGCAGAAAGAACGGGTCTGCGAACCGTCACCAAATACGGTGAGATCCTCTCCCCGAAGGGCCTGACCAATGAACGCAGGCAGGGCACGACCGTCATTAAGCCTCATCCGCGGACCATATGTATTGAATATCCTTACGATTCTTGTTTCAACGCTATGGAAGGTATGGTAGGCCATCGTAATAGATTCCATAAATCGCTTGGCTTCATCATACACACCACGAGGACCCACAGGGTTCACGTTACCCCAGTATTCCTCGGTTTGCGGATGCACCAGCGGATCACCATACACTTCAGAAGTAGAGGCCACCAGCATTCGCGCATTTTTTGCTTTGGCAAGGCCAAGGCAATTGTGCGTACCCATCGCGCCCACTTTAAGGGTCTGGATGGGGATTTTCAGATAATCGATAGGACTGGCCGGAGACGCAAAGTGCATGATGTAATGCAGCTCTCCGGGAATATGGATATACTTGGAAACATCGTGATGATAGAATTCAAAATCCGGATTCGGGAACAGGTGCTCAATATTGCGAAGATCCCCGGTGATCAGGTTGTCCATCCCAATCACATAGTATCCTTCCTTAATAAAGCGGTCACAAAGATGTGATCCGAGGAAGCCGGCGGCACCGGTCACGAGAACTCTTTTCTTGCTCATGGTACTGGTTTGTAGGGTTGTTAGAAATTGGGCCTTCCGATGCTTTCATAATGGAAGCCAAGTGCTTTCACTGCAGCAACATCAAATAGGTTTCTGCCGTCAAAGATCGCCTGGTTCTTGAGCGACTGCACGATCTTAATAAAGTCAGGTGTACGGAACTCATTCCACTCCGTAGCGATGATCAGTGCATCGGCACCTTCAAGTGCTTCATACTGACTGGAAGCATAGTTGATCTTATCACCAACAACATCTTTCACATTGTTCATCGCTTCAGGATCAAATGCGGTCACTGTTGCTCCCGCTTCAAGAAGGTCTTCAATGATATACAGGGCCGGCGCTTCACGGATATCGTCCGTATTCGGCTTAAAGGCCAATCCCCACAAGGCAAAATGTTTTCCTTTGAGATCGTTATTGAAATAGGTCTTGATCTTTGGGATCAGGTGTTTCTTCTGCTTTTCATTCACATCCATCACTGCATTGAGGATCTGGAAATTGTAGTTCACTTCTGTTGAACTCTTCACCAAAGCCTGAACATCTTTAGGGAAACAGCTTCCGCCGTAACCGATGCCAGGAAACAGGAAACGCTTACCGATGCGCTCATCAGAACCAATTCCTTTCCTTACCATATCCACGTCTGCACCGAGACGCTCGCAGAGTTGTGCGATCTCATTCATGAAGGAGATCTTTGTGGCGAGGAATGAGTTTGCAGCATACTTGGTCAGCTCTGCAGAACGCTCATCCATAAAGATGACCGGATTGCCGGAACGTACAAAAGGTGCATAGAGTTCATTCATCACCTTGCGTGCACGGTCCGAACTTGTGCCGATCACTACACGATCAGGTTTCATGAAATCATCAACGGCAACACCTTCACGGAGGAATTCAGGATTAGATACCACGTCAAATGCGCCAGTATAATTTTTGGCGATGGCAGCGTGGACTTTCTCCGCCGTTCCAACGGGAACAGTGCTCTTATCAACAATCACTTTATAATCTGTCAGGATCTTTCCAAGATGTTCCGAAACACCCAGGATATACTTGAGGTCCGCTGATCCATCTTCACCAGGAGGTGTTGGCAGCGCGAGGAAAATGATCTCAGCACCCCGGATCCCTTCTTCAAGGTTGGTTGTAAAACTTAAACGTCCTTCTTTCAGGTTACGGATGAACAGTTTTTCGAGGCCAGGCTCGTAAATGGTGATTTCACCCTTACTCAATTTCGTCACCTTGCGCTGATCAATGTCAACACAAGTCACAACGTTGCCTGTTTCCGCGAAACATGTACCGGTCACCAATCCAACGTATCCGGTACCAACTACAGCAATTTTCATTTACCTATATGTTTTTCGTTTTCAATGAGATTTACTTGCCTACAAACGCTAAAACGTGCTTAATAATATGTTCAAGTTGATCACTATCTAGTTCTGTATGCATTGGGAGGGAAATCACCCTTTCCGTCAGCCAATCGGTCACCGGCAAATCGGGATTTCCGGCCATCATCCCCTGAAACATCTTCTGGCGGTGCGCTGGCACGGGATAATAGATCATGGACGGAATGCCCTGTTCTGCCAGATACTGGTTCAGGCCGTTCCGATCAACCCCTTCCAGCTTGAGGGTATACTGGTGAAACACATGGGAACTATAAGGTGCTATGGATGGCACTGTAATCTTCGGATGACCCGCAAAAACGTTGCTGTACGCCGCCGCTGCGGCCTGCCTTGCCCGGATATATTCATCAAGCCTGGGGAGCTTTATATTCAGGACAGCCGCTTGTAGCGTATCCAGCCTGGAATTGCACCCCACAATATCATGATAATACCTTACGGATTGCCCGTGATTGGCGATCTTCCGCATCTTATCGGCCATAGCCTCATCGTCTGTAAAAATCGCTCCCCCATCACCGTAACATCCAAGATTTTTGGAAGGGAAGAACGATGTGGCGCCGATATGACCGATCGATCCCGTTTTCTTTACACTTCCATCAGGGAAACGGTAATCCGCCCCGATGGCCTGGGCATTGTCTTCAATCACATAAAGGTTATGCTCCCTCGCGATCTCCATGATCTCAGCCATAGGCGCCGCATGACCGTAGAGATGTACGGGGACGATGGCCTTCGTTTTTGGCGTGATCAGCTTCCGGATGGAGTCAGGAGTGATACAGAATGTTTCTGCATCTACTTCGGCAAAAACAGGCGTCAGCTTGAGTAAAGCCACTACTTCGGTGGTGGCGATATATGTAAAAGACGGTGTGATCACCTCGTCACCAGGCTGCAGATCCAGCGCCATCATAGCGATCTGCAGGGCATCCGTACCATTGGCACAGGGGATCACATGTTTCACACCCAGGTAGGATGAGAGGGCATCGGCAAAAGCCTGTACGGGCTTCCCATTAATAAAGGCCGCAGTGTCAAGAACTTGGTGAAGTGCAGCATCCACCTCGGTTTTGATGTGTTTATACTGCCTTTTCAAATCGACCATCTGGATGGGTTCCATCGGTAAAAATTTCGGGCACGAAGGTAATAAATTAAAAACTGGGTAAGGATATTAGATTTGTGTCCTAAATCAAGAGATCTTGTTCTATTCCCTTGGCATCTACCTGTACATTGGCATTCTTCATCTCGCATCAGTATGGAACCCTAAGGCAAAAGCTTGGGTTACAGGGCGAAAGAACTGGAAATCCCAACTGAAGGACCTGCGCCAAAAAGCAGGAAACCGCCAATTGGTCTGGGTTCACTGCGCTTCACTCGGGGAGTTTGAACAAGGCCGCCCGGTCATCGAGGCCTTGGGTAAACTAAACCCTAAACCCTATATCCTACTCACTTTCTTCTCCCCTTCCGGGTATGAGATCAGAAAGAACTACGCCGGGGCGGATGCAGTGATGTACCTGCCGGCTGATACACCGGGCAATGCAAAGCAATTTGTAGATACTTTACAGCCTTCGCTTGCCGTCTTTGTCAAGTATGAATACTGGCTCAATTTACTTGGCCAGTTGTATCTTCATCACATTCCGGTACTGATGGTTTCGTCGATTTTCCGTGACAACCAGGTCTTTTTTAAGTGGTACGGCAGCGCCTTTCGAACGGCATTGACCAGAATCCGCCATTTCTTTGTGCAGGACGCCACTAGCGCCGAGATGCTTCAACGGTTAGGGATAACCGAAGTTACGGTGGCGGGGGATACGCGGTTCGACAGGGTTCTGCAAACCGCGGCGGCGTTTGAAGAAATCCCGGATGTGAAAAGGTTCTGTGGTGATGCACCGGTGCTGGTTGCCGGAAGTACCTGGCCGGAAGATGAGCAGATCATCGCAGCATATCTTCAGCAAAGGCCATCGGTGAAATGTATTATAGCACCACATGAGATCCATGCTTCACACCTGGAGCAACTGGATCAACGTATGCAAAACGTACAGCGCTTCACTTCATGGAAGATGCAGCCAAATAAGAACACCCGGGTGCTGGTCATTGATAACATCGGTATGCTGTCTAAACTCTACCACTATGCTACTGTTACTTACATCGGTGGTGGCTTCGGAAAGGGCATTCACAATACCCTTGAAGCAGCAGTGTATGGCAAGCCCGTTTTGTTTGGACCGAAGTATGAAAAATTCCGCGAAGCAAGGGATCTGATTTCAGCAGGGGCCGCATGTTCAGTGACGGATGGTAACGCACTGACGGTAAAAATCGATGAATGGCTGAACACCCCGGAGCGCCTGTCCATTGCGGGGAAAGCTGCGTCAGATTATGTGCTATCCGAAGCCGGCGCCACGGGAAAAATTATGACCTATATTCAGGCGAATCGCCTTCTCACCAGCTGAACAAACTGTTGCACCACCAGATTATCTTCCTTCCATCCGAGCTTAATCCGAAGTTCACGTTGCATCCAGAACTCCGCTTCCGGCAGGATAGAGAACTGATTGAGGGTTTTGACGGACCGCTCAAACATCGCTTCATCCCCATTGAATAATTCATTGATGTAAAGATACCGGTCGTTGATACCAATGGCTTTGCGCAGGTCCTTGATCGGAACGTCACCGAGTTTTTGCGCTACCTCTTTCCGGATTTCCATTAACTTCTCATTGATATCCCGGGCTGCCTGTTCTTCCTGTTCCTGCAGGGCAGATACCACCACTGCTTCGGGCGCCGCGGGCGGCGTTTCAACGGGTAGAGGAATATGGGTGGCCAGTGTGGGGATCTCATCGATCTCAATTGGATCAAATTCAATGACGCCATGCAATGGTGTAAATGCTTCCGGTTGATTGAGCTGCTCCTGTACGGGCGGGCGTAGCTTCATCCCCATCTCATTTTTGAGTTCGGCAGACTGCTTCATCATCTCCAACTCTTTCTCTACCTCAGCTTCATCCACCTGTAACACCTGTACAATTTTCTCTTCATCGGTGACTTTGCTTTCTGTAACCAAGGGCTTATGCTTGTGTGGCATCACCACAGATACCTTGTTGCGGTTGCTGAAGATGGGGGGCCACTGTTGTGATAGCGCCAGCTCCTGTTGGATTTGCTGCAGGGTTTGTCCTAATACATCCGGCAGTTCTTTTTTCCGGTACTGTTCCAGCAGTTTCAATATTAAAACCTCGGTTCGTTCCATAGACATTTGGTAACTTCGTTCTAAGAATAGCTATTAGCTAATAGCTATTAGCTAATGTGAAGGTACAAACAGTTTAAGAATCCCAGTTTTAATAAATGTTTATTGAACCCCATCACGGTGATGCTGCAAAAGGATGGATCGAAGTCATTTGTGGCTCAATGTTTTCGGGCAAAACCGAAGAATTGATCCGCCGGTTGAAGCGGGCCCGGATCGCTAATCAAAAAGTTAAAATTTTCAAACCGGCTATAGATGTCCGTTATCATGCGGAGCATATTGTTAGCCATGATGAAAATATGATCCCTTCCACTCCCGTGGGCTCCTCTGCAGAAATTCCTGCACTAGCCGCGGAGTTCAATGTGATCGGGATCGATGAGGCGCAGTTTTTTGATGATGGGATTATCCCTGTTTGTGAAACACTAGTGATGCAGGGTAAACGTGTCATTGTAGCTGGTTTGGATATGGATTATTTAGGTAAACCATTTGGTCCTATGCCACAACTTTTATCCATTGCCGATTTCATCACTAAGCTGCATGCCATTTGTGTACAATGTGGTCATTTAGCCAATGTATCTTACAGAACAAGTGCCGAAGAAGGTACTGTTGTGTTAGGAGAAAAAAATAATTATGAGCCAAGATGCAGAATCTGCGCAGCAAAATAAGCCTATTCACTTTATGAACGCATCCCTAAGAAATATCGCCACGCTTTTAAAAAAAGACTTACTCCTTGAATGGAGACAGCAGTATACTTTTTTTGGGATCTTGATTTATTTAGCATCGACCACTTTTGTAATTTACTTAACTATGGGTCTTCCAGAAGATAAAGTTT
>Ga0214163_1001072_pt1 | contig 12251 bp, 11 predicted proteins | sample LakMenepilimnion_2_FD_153001 | JGI IMG/M metagenome (GOLD analysis project Ga0214163, IMG submission 153001) | Freshwater microbial communities from Lake Mendota, WI - Practice 15JUN2010 epilimnion v4 | ecosystem: Environmental > Aquatic > Freshwater > Lake > Epilimnion/Euphotic zone | place... | reverse complement strand
CCCCCGTTCCGCCGGTTACATCAAAATGATCGCGTCCTGCGAGTACCGAGGCCAGGGTGCTTTTGCCCGAGCCGTTGGGGCCCATTATTGCGTGCACTTCACCGGGGTTGATGGTGAGGTTTATTCCTTTTAGGATTTCTTTATCGTCGATGTTTGCTTTGAGGTCTTTTATCGTTATCATAATATTTTTTAGCAATTAACAATTAGCAATTAATAATTGGCAATTGGCACTGGTAGTTGGAGACTAATGTCTAGTTATCCAAAGACTAGTGCCAATTGTTAATTGTTAATTGCTAATTGTCAATTGTTAGACGATTTTGTATTTCAGCTTAGTAAAAAACTGCCGCACCTTCTCCCGCTGATCTCCTTGGATAATGATCTCACCATCTTTCACAGACCCACCGGTACCGCAAAATTGCTTGGTTTTCTTACCAAGTTCTTCCAGATCATCAGGCTTTCCAACAAACCCCGTGACGAGTGTCACTGCCTTACCGGCACGTTGCTTTTTATCCAGCATGATCCGAAGTCTCTGTTTCTCCGGAGGCAGGGTCTCCTGCTCTTCCTGTGCTTCATGTTCAAACTGAAAAGTAGGATCTGTGCTAAACACGAATCCGCTTTTGTCTGCTTTATTCTTCTTACTCATAATTACCGCATTGCCGCATTATCAAATTGCCGCATTAGACCTGAGCTTTCAGGCTTAGGTCCAGGCTTCTTGCCTGGTGAATCAGTGCCCCAACAGAAACATAGTCCACTCCGGTTGCAGCATAGGCTTCAATATTTTCGAGATTGATGCCGCCACTGGCTTCGGTTTCAAACTGTCCATTGATCAGCTGTAAGGCTTCACTTATTTTCTCCGGTGTAAAATTATCCAGCATGATCCGAAACACCTTGCCTTTCCCCATCTGCACAACTGTAGCCACATCGTCTAAAGATCTGGTCTCTACTTCTATTTTCAATCCGGGCTTCACTTCTTGTACATACTCATGCGCAAGGTTGATCGCTTTCGTCAAACCGCCGCAATAATCAATATGGTTGTCTTTAAGCATGATCATATCATACAGTCCAAAACGATGGTTGATACCTCCCCCGATACGTACAGCTTCTTTTTCCAGCAATCGGAAATTGGGTGTGGTTTTTCGTGTGTCCAATACGCGGGTGTGATATCCTTTCAACTTGTCCGTATACTGCCGCGTCAGCGTGGCAATGCCACTCATACGCTGCATAATATTCAGGACAAGGCGTTCCCCTTTCAAGATGGTATGTATAGATGCGGACACCTCAAAAGCGATATCGCCCTTAACCATCACATCACCATCCTTTCGATAGATGTGCAGCACGGAGCCAGGCTCCAGCATATGAAAGATCTTCTCCGCTACGGCTACGCCTGCGAGAATACCCTCATCCTTTATTTTTAAAATGGCTTTGCCCCTTGCATCAGTAGCGATGGTACTAAGCGTGGAGTGATCGCCGTCGCCAACATCTTCTATGATGGCTGCAGCAACAAGTTGTTCAAGTGCCTGGTCAAATGAAAGCATGACCAAAAATAGCTAATAGCTACTAGCTAATAGCTATTCAAACCTAAGTTCTTGCACCACCCGTTTCTCGCCTCGGGTTTTTACCAGTACGGTAGTGCGGAACTCTCCTTTTGAGGTACTGAGTTTTCCAACATAATAATCAGCATTATTGCTGTTGGTTTTGTGGTGCATGGTAAAATTGCGGACGGAATGTGTAGTGAAGAAATCCCGCAACACCAGTTCAGCCTGGGTTTTGCTGTAAGAGCAGCTTTTCTCCGCCACGGTGATCTCCACAAGGCTATCAAAATGACGGGATATTTTAACGGCATCACCCCTGCGGATGGCACCGAAAATCTCATCCACAGTGAAGTCAAAAGAACTGACAACCAGGAATACGGTAATGAGTGATATGGTTCTTAGAAACTGAGTCATGAGTTATACTACGACGTACCCTTGCGAAAAATGTGCCAAGTTTTGGCGTAGCTTTACCATATGAACGGAAAGAAAGTATTGCTGATCATTATGGACGGCTGGGGGCTTGGCCAGGTCCCCGCGAGTGACGCAATTCAACACGCGCAGGTTCCCTTCGTAAATTCACTATGGATGCAGTATCCGCACACTACCCTGGTCACTTTTGGTGAAGCGGTGGGTCTTCCGGAAGGCCAGATGGGGAACAGCGAAGTGGGTCACCTGAACATCGGCGCGGGCAGGATCGTTTACCAGGAACTGCAAAGGATCAATGTGGCCATCAGAACGGGTGAGCTTGCGGCAAACCCGGTGTTTCGTACCACCCTGGATTATGCAAAAACAAACAAAAAACCCCTTCACCTGCTCGGACTTGTCAGTGACGGCGGGGTGCATTCCCATATCAACCATATCAAGGCCATCACTTCAATTTGTCAGGCCGAAGGGATCCCCGAAGTCTATATACATGCATTTACCGATGGCCGTGATACAGACCCTAAGAGTGGTCTTGGCTTTTTGAAAGACCTGCATGACCATCTCGGAAAAACAACGGGTAAAATTGCTTCCGTAACAGGAAGGTACTACGCCATGGACCGGGATAAGCGTTGGGAAAGGGTGAAACTGGCTTATGATGCATTGGTCTTGGGCATGGGTGAAAAAGTTTCAGAGATCCTCCCGGCCATTGAACAATCCTATGCGCAGAACGTCACTGACGAATTCATCAAACCCATCATCCAGACAAGTGCTAACGGCCAACCCCTTGCAACCCTCAAGGAAGGAGATGCGGTGATCTGTTTCAATTTCAGGACAGACCGATGCCGGGAGATCACCCAGGTGCTGACACAGGAAGAAATGCCTGACCATGGCATGCATACCCTGAAACTGCACTATACCACGATGACGGAATACGATAAGACTTACAAAGGTGTAAACGTGATTTTTGAAACGGATAATCTGGTAAACACCATTGGGGAAGTGTTGGAAAAAGCCGGCGTAAAACAGATCCGCATCGCCGAAACAGAAAAATATCCGCACGTGACTTTTTTCTTCAATGGTGGCAGGGAAGTTCCTTTTGAAGGAGAATCCAGGATCATGGTGCCGTCGCCCAAGGTAGCCACCTATGACCTCAAACCTGAAATGAGCGCAGTAGAACTGACAGATGCCCTGGTTCCTGAGATCAACAAAGGCGAAGCAGGCTTCATCTGTATCAACTACGCCAATGCGGATATGGTGGGCCATACCGGCGTGTGGGAAGCCGTGATCAAAGCGGTTGAAACCGTGGACGCCTGTGTGAAAAGACTCGTAACGGCCGCACTGCCGCAAGACTATACCATCTTTATCATCGCTGATCATGGCAATGCAGATTATATGATCAATGCCGATGGCACTCCTAATACTGCGCATACCATGAATCCCGTTCCCCTGATCGTTGTTAGCAATGAATGGAACGGAGAAGTGAAGACCGGTAAGCTGGGAGACCTGGCACCCACAATGCTAAAAGTCATGGGTATCGCAAAGCCCAAAGAGATGACGGGCGATGAACTCCTGTAATGAAAAAGTCGAGCTTACATATTACCTGTGCTTTCTTACTGGTGGTAAGTTTGTTGCCCGTTGCATATCCTTGTGTTCTCGCTTTACAAAAAATGTATGCGCGATGGGAGATGAAAGAGAAGCTCGAAAAGGAGCAGCTCCAGACCATTCGCGTAAAGACATCGGAACTGACCTGGACCTTTCTTCATAAAGAATGCCGCATTGATGGGAAAATGTTTGACGTCAAACAAATCATTGAAGACGGAGAATACCTGCGCCTCACCGGCTTGTATGATGAAAAGGAAACAGAAATCGAAAACAATATTTCCAGGAATAGTACAGGTGAAAATAAAAAAGCAGTTACCATCATGGCTACATTTGCACAAGCGGTGACCGTTCATTCCTGTCAAACAATTGTACCAGTGTATTTAGTAACAGACGCAAGTGGCTGGCAACAATTAAAACCATCGGTACTACCTACTTCCATCAAAACCATCCTCACGCCCCCGCCGGAATCCTGAGCAGTGTTTCGCTTTTATTTTTTTGATCACTGCTTAAATTTTTATCATGAAGGAAAGGATCATGGTCCTTTGCGCATGCATGAGCATGTACCATGCTTCAGGGCAGGAAAAGGACCAGCCAGATTCCGTAAAGAATCTTGAAAACGTTATCATCTCATTTAATAAATGGGAACAGAAAATCAATGAGGTTCCCAATAAGATCGTGAACTTGAATATGCGGGAGGCCCGGCTCCGAAACCCGCAAACTACGGCTGACCTGCTGGCATTTAGTGGTGCAGTGTTTGTGCAAAAAAGTCAACTCGGTGGTGGAAGCCCCATGATCAGGGGCTTTGCTTCCAACCGTGTATTAATTGTTGCCGATGGGGTGCGCATGAACAATGCGATTTACAGAAGCGGAAACCTCCAAAATGTGATCAGCATCGATCCGCTTGCATTGGAAAATGCAGAAGTGATCTTTGGCCCAGGTTCTACGATCTATGGAAGCGATGCCATCGGCGGTGTGATGGATTTTCATAGCCTTAAGCCCCGTTATTCGCAAGATGAAAAAATGTTCTCCAAAGGCTCTGCTGTTGTACGTTATGCTACGGCCAATCAAGAAAAAACGGGTCATTCAGATCTCAACCTCGGTTGGAAACGATGGTCTGTCCTCGGTTCCGTCAGCTTCAGCGCATTTGATGACCTGCGCATGGGAACCAAAGGCGGGCAGGACAGCTACCTCCGTCCGGAGTATGTGGAAAGGATCAACAACGTGGATAGCATTGTAAAAAATGCAGATCCAAGGGTTCAGCGATTTTCCGGATATAATCAATGGAACGTACTGGCCAAACTGGGCTACAAACTCAGCGATAAAACAGAACTCCAGTATGCTTTCACTTATGCCAATACGGGCACCGCGCCACGGTACGACAGGCTGATCCAGTATCGGCAAGATAAACTTCGTTATGCCGAATGGTATTATGGACCGATGATCTGGCGCATGCATCAGCTTTCGCTGACATCCATCGCCCCAACAAAAATGTACGATGTGCAAAGGCTGATTATCGGATACCAGGATTATGATGAAAGCCGGTTTGAGAGGGCCTTTGGCAACAACAACAAGAACCAGCAGGCCGAGCGTGTGGCTGTATACACACTGAATTGGGATGCAAACAAAAAACTGGGGAAGGGTGAATTATTTTATGGTATTGAAGGCGTGATGAACAGGGTTAACTCCATTGGCACTACCACCAACATTGTTACAGGAGCATCCAACCCTTCAGTGACTAGATATCCGGATGGAAGTTTCACAAGTTCCATTGGTTTATATGGAAGCTACAAAAGAAACATCAGTGAAAAGCTCACGCTACAAACCGGGTTGCGATTCAGTTACAGTACAGTGAAAGCGGAGTTTGATACCACTTTCATTAAGTTCCCTTACCAGTCTGTAAGCCTTAAGGATGGAGCGCCTACCGGAAATCTTGGATTGGTCTTCAGACCTGCACCCACATGGCAGATCAACGGAAACATCGCTACCGGATTCCGGATGCCTAACATTGATGACATCGGTAAGGTCTTTGAGAGTACCCCAGGCTTCCTGACTGTGCCTAATCCGGATTTACAATCCGAATATGCATGGAATGTTGAATTGGGTTTTGCCAAAAGACTGAATCGAAAGATCAATGTGGAATTGACTGGATTTTACAGCATCCTCAAGAATGCTATCGTAAAAAGACCATTCACGATCAACGGGCAAGACAGTGTAACCATTGATGGTAACAAGCTGGCCGTTGAAGCTTTGCAAAATGTTGCAAAAGCAACGGTATGGGGCGTTCAATTTGCCTCAGAAATCTATTTCGCTCCCAATCTGATCTGGCAGCTGAATGCAAACTGGATCCAGGGCAAGGAAACAGATAATACCCAAAATGAGCAGGTGCCGCTTCCGCATGCGCCTCCATTTTATGGCAATACCAACCTAAAGTATACCTGGGGCAAGTTGACTGCGGAGGTCTCTGCGTTTTACAATGGAGAGATTAGCTATGAAGACATGGCACCATCGGAGCAGGCAAAAACAGATATCTTTGCGAAGGACGCTAACGGTAATCCCTACTCGCCAAGTTGGTATACCGTAAATATGAAATTGGCATATGCGCTGCACAAAAACTTTACCTTGAATGCAGGATGGGAAAACATAACCAACCAACGGTACAGGCCTTATTCGTCAGGCATCGTTGCAGCAGGTTCAAATTTCATTTTTTCACTTAGAGCAGCATTCTGATGAACAAGATTTCCCGCATTTCCAGCAGCACGAGAATGTACAGAAGCCTGCATAACAAGGCAGGCATCATTCTACTCTTGCTGATCCTTGTATCAGCATCAACCGGAATCCTGCTGGGCTGGAAAAAGAACAGTATGGGTTATCTCCAGGCAGCTACGGCAAAAGGTACTTCGGCTGACCCTGCCCGTTGGTTGCCCATCGATACATTGATCTCCCTTGCAGGTAAGGGTTTGAAAGATAGCATGGGCCAGTCTTTGGATCTGACAATCGACAGGATCGATATCCGGCCAGACAAGGGTATCGCCAAATTTGTTTACCTGCATCATTTTCAATCCGTGCAGATGGATCTTACGAGCGGCAAAGTGCTTGGCATTGAAGTCAGAAGATCAGACTGGATTGAAAAACTACATGATGGGTCGCTGCTTGATTACTATATTGATGCAAAGGGTACCCCTACCAAATTGATCTTTACAACGGTGGTGGGCATGGGTCTGCTTTTGTTGTGCTTTTCAGGCTTTTGGCTATGGATAAATCCCCGGCGCATCCGAAATGCGAAAGGAAACAGATAGGCAATGGCTACAGAAACGGGGCTCTTTTTTTGTAAACTATTGAATATCAATATATTGCAAAAATTAACAAGGGAGTTTGTATTTTTTCGTTGGGAAATATCTTAACTTACAGATAATCAACCTAGTTGGATGACTGAGGACCTTTTGATTCAGGGATGTCTTAGGAACGAAGCGTCAGCGCAACAGGAGTTGTATTACCGATACAGCCCCAAGATGTTGTCTGTCTGCTACCGGTATGCAAAAAGCCGGGAAGACGCTGAAGACATGCTTCAGGAAGGCTTTATTAAGGTCTTCACACAAATTCATCAGTTCCAGAATAGGGGTGCCCTCGAGGGCTGGATCAGGCGGATCATCGTCCATACCTGTATCAACAATCTCAAAAAGAACAAGAAGTTTTCAGATAGTGTAGATATCATCCATGCAGCAAGTGTGCCTGTGCGGGAAGAGAATATTCCTTCCATTCTGCAGGCGAAACAAGTGGTGGAATGCATACGGTTATTGCCCATGGGTTACAGGACCGTTCTTAACCTATATGCTATTGAGGGTTATTCCCATAAGGAAATAGCCGCGATCCTGGATATAGAAGAAAGCACAAGTCGCTCCCAATATACCAGAGCAAAAGCCATGTTGGAAGATATCCTAGTCAGAAAGAACATCCTTACCAGAAATACCGAGAAAAACGTATGGTTAGCGGCAATTCAGTAAGGTGAAAAGCATCGAAACCGATTGTTTCGATGTCTTTAAATGATAGTCCGGCATCCTTTGAAACCTATCACCCGGCTTTTTTAACTGCGTATGGAGAGCAACGAGTACAACAGTGGCTTTGAGCACTTCCTTCGGGAGAAGGCGGATCAGTACAACCTGTATCCATCTGACCGGGTGTGGGCAGCAGTAAATGAGAAGCTCCATCCCCGCAAAAAATGGCCATATGTACTAGTAGCCGCGATCTTCATCGGCTTAGGTATAGGCGGAAACATTCATGACAGCTTGATCGCCGGGGGTCATCAAAACAACAATACCAAAGATTTATCCAATCGTTTTCCACAGACAACAGCCGTTGTTCCTTCGCTTATTGCCGAGGGTTCTGTCCCAGGTGCTGAAACTGTCATTCCTCCAACAGGCAGCAATCATTCAGGGATAACTGAAGCATTGGGAAAATCACCGGTTTCGCCTTCACTCCGTATTGTGCATGTGAATGGCAAGCAGGAAGCAGTTGATGCCAGGATCGATCTCGGCAATAAACTAAAGCCTGTGCATGCTCATTTGGCATCTGTGGAAGAACATGTCAAGGAAAATATCAACGGTTCCCTTGAAACCGAGGTAACCACCCCTTCAACGACTGACCTGGAATCAGGATCGCTGGTGATGAATAACCAGTTGCACCTTCTTGCAACCGTTTCAAAAAATGCAGCCAATAGTGATCGTAAACTGATTGCTGGAAATAAAAAAGATATTCCCAAGACCACCGCGATCCGGGTAATGAAGCCTTACAAGAACATGTTCGGCCTGCAGTTCTATGTTGCCCCCTCTGTGAGTTACCGTCGTCTTTCCGGTCAGGGCATCAAAACATTTAACTCACCAACAGGTAACTATAACTACTCAGATGATGTGAACAATGTGGTGGATCAACAAGCCATGACAGGTGTGGAAGCCGGTGCCGCATTGGTTTTCTCCATGAACAAAAAACTTCGCTTCAAAACAGGTCTGCAGTTTAATATGTCGCAGTATGAAGTACGTGCTTACCAGAATTCTGCAGAACTGGTTCCAATGACCGCCGCAGGTATAGGTCACTCACAGGTCAATGCAATCTCTGTCTTCCGCAGCACCGGTTCCGGTGTCAGATCCACTCTCCGCAACCAGCGAATGATGTTATCTATCCCTATTGGTGCCGAGTGGACGGTGATCAACAAAAATCGAATTCAATTCAATGTTGCGGGTAGCATACAACCTACTTATGTGATCAACAACCAGTCTTACATGGTCTCATCGGACCTTAAGAATTATGCCCAGAGTCCTTCACTATATCGCAACTTCAACCTCAATACCGGATTTGAAGCCTTTATCACCTTCCGGACAGGAGCCACCAAATGGAACATCGGCCCACAACTACGTTACCAGCTGATGTCATCCTACAAAAGCGAATATCCCATCAAAGAACACCTGATGGAATACGGTTTCAAAGTGGGCATGACCAGAACACTTTGGTAGGAACCTTAGTTTAACGACTTCTTCTTGGGTTGACCACCCTGTTTTGTGTAATTTTACCGGATGAAAAAATCCTTGGCAGTATTCCTTTGCATTTGTTTTCTTGCCTGCAAGAATGATAAAACCTATGACAATAAAGATGTCAGCTTTTTTCCCATTGCAGGAAACATCAATGCCGATCTTAAGGAGCTGGATTCATTACCGCTTGGCGTAAATAAATACACGACCATTAATGATAAAACAGACACCACTACAGCCAGCAAGGAAGAATTAGCTGCCATGGCCAAACAAATGATCACACCAGATATCGGCAGTCCTGAGTTAAAAAATTTCTACAAGGAAACCGTGTTCTATGATAATAGCTCAGACTTCCTTACCATGAGCTACACTACTGAATCCGACAAACCGGTGGTGCGGAAAATTGATGTGCTGATCCGCCAGGAAACCAGCAAACTTCGGTCGATCTACGTGGAAAAACTTGAGCAACGCAATGATTCCACCGTTAATACCAGAATGGTCTGGACTGCTGGAAAGAGTTTACAGGTGATCACGATGACGGGCCATAAAGGCAAGGAAGCAAACAGCACTGTGAAATATATGTGGGGGATGGAATAAGTTTTCCAATACGCAAGGATACCATGACGAGTACGATATTCAGCAGCATAGCACCCGGCCTGCCTACTGAGCCGGGTATTTATAAATACTTCGACGAAAAGAACGAGCTTCTTTACGTGGGTAAGGCGAAGAATATCCGCAAACGCGTGTCTTCTTATTTCACGAAAACCTTCACGAGCTATAAGACCCATGAACTTGTTCAACGGATCCACCATATAGAGTTCACGATCGTGCATTCAGAGCAGGATGCTTTCCTGTTGGAGAACTCATTGATCAAACAATTTCAGCCAAGGTTCAACATCAACCTGAAAGACGACAAAACCTATCCCTACCTGGTCATCAAGCATGAGCATTTTCCACGCATTTTTTTTACGCGCAGGATGATCCAGGATGGCTCAGAATATCTCGGTCCCTTCACTTCCGTCAAGAAAGTGCGGGAACTGTTGGAATTCATCCGGCAGAACATTACCCTCCGAACCTGCAAACTGAATCTTTCACCGGCAAACATCAGAAAAGGAAAATACAAAGTCTGCCTGGAGTATCATTTGGGTAATTGCAAGGGTCCTTGCGAAGGCCTGCAAACAGAAGAGGATTATGCCGATGGGCTGATGCAGATCCGAAACTTACTGAAGGGTAACCTCAACCCGGTGATCCAGCATTTCCGACAAGAGATGAAGGAGCATGCGCAGGAAATGCGTTTTGAAAAAGCAGAAATACTGCGAAAGAAACTTGACCACCTGCAGCAATACCAGGCCAAATCCATTGTCATCAATCCGAAATGGGGTGATATCGATGTGTGCACCATCGCTACGGAAGGTGACCATGTTTATGTGAACTTCCTGATGATGCGCAATGGCGCTATCGTAGATACCAAAACCATCTCGGTAAAACGGCAGATGGAGGAGACAGAAGATGAAGTATTGGTGCTGGCACTGATGCATTTCAGGGAAGTGTTTGGAAGTACGGCCCCTGAGATCATTGTTCCATTTGCCATAGAATACCCAGATGAACATGTAGTGGTTACCGTTCCAAAATCCGGCGACAAAAAAAACCTGTTGGAAATGTCTGAGACAAATGTTCAGTTCTTCCGGAAGGAGGAAAAACGGCAGTTGGCGCTGATGTTGTCTGATGAAGAGAAGGATATGGGCGATACCCTTTTGCAGCTGCAGGAAGACCTGAACCTGCAGGAGTTGCCGGAGCATATTGAGTGTTTCGACAACTCAAATTTCCAGGGAAGTTATCCGGTGAGTGCGATGGTATGTTTCCGTAACGGCAAGCCCAGTAAGAAAGACTACAGGCATTACAATGTGAAAACCGTAGTGGGGATCAATGATTTTGCCACCATGAAAGAGGTGGTCATGCGCCGTTACCAGCGGCTGACCACGGAGCAACAACCCTTGCCCCAACTGGTGATCATTGATGGCGGCAAAGGGCAGCTCAGTGCCGCTTTGGAGGGCATTGAGGAACTGGGTCTCACCGGACAGATGACGCTGGTAGGGTTAGCCAAGAACGTGGAAGAAGTATTTTTTGCCGGCGACCAGGAGTCGCTTAAACTGCCTTACGGCAGCACCAGCTTGAATTTACTGCGGTTTATCCGGGACGAGGTGCATCGTTTTGGCATTACTTTCCACCGGCAAAAAAGGGCCAAAGGCACTTTTAAGAATGAGCTGGAAGACATCAAAGGCATTGGCAAATCCACTGCAGATCTACTGCTTAAACGATTCAGATCGGTAAAAAACGTCATGGTAGCCTCCGAGGAAACCTTGACCGAGAGTATCGGCCTGGCAAAAGCCAAACTGGTTAGGTCATATTTTGACGCCAAATCCACCCAAAGCCCCTAATGCGGGTATACGCCTGATTCATTTCGATGAAAGTCCAGATATTCCGGACGAATGGTACAAATAATATGCCCGGGGAGTATGGTTGTATTGGTCTAGTTTGTATCTTTACTTCGGTTTTTCATAGGATATTGGATTTTAAAAACGGGGCAGGATTTCTATCCAAGCCCCATTTTTTTTAATTGGCCAATTAGAAAATTAGACAATGTGGCAATGAATACATCAACCTGCTTTCTTTTTTAGTTTTCGTTTGCAAGTACCAATAATGGCATTTAATAACCTTTGTATTTCTCTTAGATCCTCTCTTAGTTTAGTTTGATCCCCTCCTCTTTCTGTATTGCTAAGTAAGTTCAGCCAATACTCAGTTTCTCTGGCTTCCTTATCAGCGATCTTCAACTTGTGCACAAAGTCTATTGTGCTCTCTGCACCCTGGGCTTCTGCTATACTCGCACCAATTGAAGTCCCTGATCTTACTAGTTGACTAGCTATGGTTCTACAATCAACAGGTATCTCCCTCGCAAAACGAATCACTTCACCTGAAAATGAAACTGACTTATTCAAAATGATATTATTCTCCATCCCTGCAATCTAGCCTGGCGTATAACCCGTCAGCTCAGTATTTGCAACAGAAAAAAGGCAGAAAATACGCGGAACAATTGCCGCATTACCGCATTGACTAATTGGCAAATTGTCATACTAGACTAAATAGCATAAAAAAAGCCCCCGCTTCCAGCGGGGGC
>Ga0214163_1001068_pt1 | contig 12270 bp, 8 predicted proteins | sample LakMenepilimnion_2_FD_153001 | JGI IMG/M metagenome (GOLD analysis project Ga0214163, IMG submission 153001) | Freshwater microbial communities from Lake Mendota, WI - Practice 15JUN2010 epilimnion v4 | ecosystem: Environmental > Aquatic > Freshwater > Lake > Epilimnion/Euphotic zone | place... | reverse complement strand
TTCGCCCGTCGCAGGTAAAACTGCTTAAAACTAAAGCGCCCCTCCGCAATCTGTGGCGTGATCAACCGAGTGATCAAAAAGCCTGAGATCACAAAAAACACATCCACTCCCAAAAAACCGCCAGGCAGCAGCGAGGGCTGAAGATGGAAAATCAACACCGCTAAAATGGCCAATGCCCTTAGCCCATCGAGTTCAGGAAGATAACCAGATTTGATTCGAGGCATGGGAGACCAAGTTATGCGTGTGCAACCAGCTTAGAGCCCTTTCAAATACGCCACAATGTCGGCAATGCCCTGAGACGTGAGGCCGAGCATGCTGGGCTCATACATGAGGGAGGTTTTCAGTTTGCTACGGCTGGCGATGCGGCTCTTTGGGATTGTCTGCACCACGCCGCCCATGCACTTGATGATAAGGGGATCGCTGTCAGAGAGTACCATGCCGGTGATGACGAGGCCGTCGGTGGTCTTGATCTCACTGCCTTCGTAGCCGTGGGAGATGGTGTGGCTGGGTTGGGCGATGGCCTGGATGAGGATGTCAGTGGTCTGTTGTTTGCCGTAGGTCGTGAGGTCTGGACCAAAATCCACACCTGCGGCTCCGATGTGGTGACAGCTGTAGCAGGCTCCAACAGCGATGGCTCCGTTTTTGGCATCACCCTTTAAAGCGGTGATCTGTGCGAGGTCGAGCTTCGGAGCATTGGCAGGAGCCGGTGGCATCGGCGATGCCTGCAACTTTACTTTTTCGGGATCATAGATGCCGAGCGCCTTCATGCTGCCGTCGATGTCATAGGTCTTCCAGGCGTTGCCTTTGCGACTCATGAGCCACCACTTGGCGAGGTCCTGCATGGGGAAGCCTTTGGCGTGCGCGAGTTCGAGAATCGCGCCTGCGGCTTCGCGTCCAGGAGCGAAGGCAATGGCGGTGATCATAAGCTTGCGTTGCTCGGGGGTGAGCTTGTCATTGAGCGCACGGGCTTTGAAGTCGCTCACGGCTTCGGCGGGATGCAAGCGCCAGGCGATCTTGGCGAAGGCGTCGTCCCAGGTCGGCTTCAAGGCTGCATAGACCAGCGCTTCCTTGCCCTCGCTGCCGAGACCGAAGGCTTCGAGGTAGGTGCGGTCTTTGCCATCGAACTGCTGGGCGATTTTCACGAGAATCGGCACGCTTTGTTCGGCTGGGACATCGCGGAGAGTCACCGCCACTTCGCGACGCACAGCAGCTTCGGAATCCGAAGCCATCTTCGCAGCCATGGCGAGCACGTCGTGATTCGCACGACGCAGCGCCCGATAGGCAACGAGACGTTGTGTGGCGTCTTTGGAATCCAGGCTTTGTTTCACTTTGGCGATGCCTTCATCACCCATTTGGGCGAGCAACCACTGAGCACGCGCAGCGATGAAGGAGTCGCTGTCTTCGAGTAATGCAGCCACCGCAGGCACCGCTTTGGCACCGGCAGCTTTCAGACGCGTGAAGCCGCTGTTGCGCACATTGTTCGCGGGACTCTTCAGCGCAGCGATCTGGCCTTCCACGGTGTCGAGCTTGAGCGATGGCACTTGGGATTTGAAACCCTTTGGCGCGATGCGGTAGATGGCGCCGGTGTAGCCGTCGTCGCGCGTGCCGTGGCCGCCGACACCGGGGTCAAACCAGTCGGCGACATACAAAGCGCCATCGGGTCCGACGCAGACATCGCTGGGGCGGAACTTGGTCTTCAGCTCGCCCGTGGGGCGTCCGCCGAGGAAGTCACTGCCCGCCCATTCCTTTTCTTTGTTCGAGGTCAGGAAATCAAAGCGCTCCAGCTTGAAGCCTGCGCCATCCGGCACGGGGAGATAGCCGAAGACGACGTTCTTGCCAGCTTCACAAGCGAGCAACAGGCCGCGCCATTTTTCACCCAGAGCGCCATTTTCATAGAAGGCCACGCCGGTGGGCGATCCGCCGCCATAGACATCGCCCGCAGGCATGGTACCGGGATCTTCCTGACGCCACTCGGCCGTCGGAGTGTCCTGACCTGGGCGCTTGTCCGCTCCCCAACTGCGCTGGCCATCGGCGCTGGCGAAACCGGCGTTGCCGCCTTCCAGCACATGGCTTACGCGGCAGGCGGGCGGATCATCGTTGTCGCTCTGGAAAAGGTCGCCGTAGCTGGTGAGCGTCTGCTCGTAGCTGTTGCGGTAGTTGTGCCCGATGATGTTCACGTTCGTGCCATCGGGATTCATGCGCACGCTGAAGCCGCCAATCCACACATGGCCGTCATCGCTCTTCTGGCCGGCGATGTCTTGCAGCATGTAGGGGCTGCCCATGCGGAAGGTCTTGCCGCTGCGGTCGGTGAACTTCGCCCCCGTGTTGCCTTGATTGAAATACCACTGCCCATCGGGTCCGGCGATGAGGCTGTGCAGGCTGTGGTCATGCTGACGACCGTTGAAACCAGTGAGCAAAGCCTCGCGCTTGTCAGGAATACGGTCGCCATCGGTATCGGTGTAAACCAGCAAATCAGGCGGCTGCGAGACGACGACTCTGTCATCGAGCACGGCGACACCAAGCGGTGCAGCGAGTTCCTTTTCCTGCACGAACACGCTGCTCTTGTCGGCTTTGCCATCGTGATCGGTGTCCTCAAGGATCACGATGCGATCTCCTTCAGGACGGCGATTGCCTTTGCCGCGATAGTTCACGCCTTCCGCGACATACATTCGGCCCTGAGCATCGAAGTCGATGTTCGTCGGATTGTAGAGCATCGGCGATGCAGCCCACACGGTGACTTCCAGACCTTCCGGCACGTTGAACATCTCTGCAGGCACCAGCGGTGGGCCTGCATTCAAATCACCCTGCTGAAGCTTCGATGGCTTCGCTGTGTAGATATGGAAACGCAAAGCTGCGTCACTCGGTTTGCCAGCGCGCTCCATGCCGCCGTCATCAATCGCCACCATTGCCGCGAAGCGCTCGACACCAGCGGGCAGATCATACGCGATGGTCGATGACGCATGAGTGCCGATGCCATTGGTATAGAGTTTGCCCTCTACGCGGATGTCGGTGCCAGCATTGCTCTTGCCGATTTGTGTGCGGCCGTAGCCACGCTCCTCGCCCTTCCATTTCAATGAGGTGAGATCGATGGTTTTGCCATCCGCCATGACGAGCTTTGGCTCAATCCAGGTAGCCCAGTCGCAGGAGATGCTGCCCTGATCAGAGGCGACGAGATACAGCTCCTTCGCGTTCTTGATCGCTACGTCGATGTCGAGGATGCGCGGCTTGGGGTTCTTTGCCGTCATCAGTGGCGTTTCAAAGACAGGCTTGGCTGCAGGCGATTGCGCAAGGGCAGCGGTATGCACCAAAAGACTGGCGATGATGATCGGGCAGGTGAAAGCAAATTTCATGACGTGGGTAAAGCGTCCCGACCATAGCCAGACACAGGCGATGTCCCACACTTTCGTTGACCACGATCAAAAAATGAATCCCCTCACTTGTTGACAGTTTTTAGAGCTTTCCCAGGAAGCAAAAACATCCTCCCCGCCTCATTGCAGATAAGCAGATTCGGTCCTTATTTGCCTTGCATCGTGCCCACCGCGCCAGTCTCGTGGGCACCACCGGGCTGGATGACTTTTCCATCTACATCTTTGAATGGAACCGACCTCGTAAAGGTGTTGTCGCCTTTGTTCAGCATCAGCAGCGGTGTGCCGAGCGTCTTCTTGCCCATGGTCGGCATCGGATAGCCCGTTTCGCGATCCGGGATCGAAACGACACGCCCCGTGCCGATCACGAAATCGAGATGACCGTCCTGGTTCCAATCAAACAAGTCCAGCTTGCAGCGCCCGCTCATGCCGCCCACACCGCCGCTGGTGCCGATGAGTTTGCCGTCGTCGAGTTGGAGCTTGCCGCCGTCCTCGACGTTGAAGTCATCAATCCGCCAGTAAAGGTGAAAATGATCGTCGCCATCCACGATGGCCAAAGCGCTGCGTTCGCCGATCTTCGCCACGGCGGGGCGGCAGCGCCCCATGCCGTGCAGGTCAATGCCGCCGCAGTAAAGTGGATGCGCCGCGTCGAGCTTTGGCTCCGTCTTGGTTCCGCGATTCAGGTAGAGGAGATAATCGCCCGTGATGTCGCCGGTGATGAGGTCGATCGTGCCGTCGCCATTCCAGTCGATCGCGTTCGGCGAAAGGTAGCGGCTTCATGGAGATTTGATTGTTAATCGAATCATTCCCCAAACCGCTTCGATTGCGAATCGAAGCTACTTCACCACCGGCGGCAGCTTGCAGGACTGCCAAGCCAAAAAGCGCCACTGGCCCTTTTCTTCACGCCAGACGGCGAGGAAACTCAACACGGCATCCATCAGCTTGCCTTCCGACTCCGCTTTCACCTGCGCACGACCCGTCATGAGCGCGATGCCAGGCGCGGGGAAAGTGAAGTTCTGTTCCTCGTAGTCATAGCCAACATACTTCGTCTTCCCGGCGCTCAGGATGTCGATGAACGACGTTTTGGTGTCCACGACTCCATTTGAATGCGCATAACGCAGCTCATCGGAAAAGATGCCATCAAGCTTCGCACGATCACCCGACTGCATCGCTCCGATGCGGGCTTTGTCTGCCACCTGAACAGCGGTGATTTTCGGATTCTCCTCTGCGAGGACGTGGAGGGCGAACAGAAGAGCGAGCGAGGTAAGCAGGGTTTTCATGGTGGTGGCTATTTGGCGTGTTTGAGGACAAAATCGACTAATTCCTGGCACTCGAAGAATGACGGGCCGACTTTGTGCCCCTCGTTGGGGACGACTTTCACGTTAAAGGAGCCACCGGCGGCTTCGTAGCGTTCTTTGAGGAGCTGTGTGTTCACATCATACGGCACCACGACGTCGGAATCGCCATGGACGGCGAACATCGGCACCTTGTTCGCGGCGAGACCAGCGAGGTTGTCGATGGGATTGAACTCCTTCAGTCGCGCCACGAGCTCAGCTTCCGGAAGCGCGTAGTCGGCGAGCGTGTCCTTCTTCGAGTTCTTCAGCGGCCAGCTCGCGAGGTTGCACACGGGATAGATGCCGACCCAGGCTTTGACTTTGTCGGGATTCCGAAAGGCCCACGCGAGTGTCATCATGCCGCCGCGACTTTGGCCGAGCAGAATGGGCTTCGCGGAGAAGCCGCGCTTCACCATGGCGTCGTAAAAGAGGGTGAATTTCGTCGAACTGGCTGGTGAGCCGCGCACCTCGCCGAGATCGAAGCCTGCGAGACTGATACCCGCCTTCATGAATGCTTCGAAATACATCTTCCGGCCTGCCAGCGAGACGCCGCCGTTCAGTGTCGGTGCATACCAAACCCACGGTTTGGTCTCGGCGGGCTTTGGCGCGGCATAAATCACCGCTTTGTTGCCGCCGACCTCAAAGGTCTCGGCCTTCTTGAGCAGGGTGTCTTGGGCGATGGCTTGATGCGCAAACGCGAGCGGCAGAAGCAAGGTGGTGAGTTTCATGGTGAGGTCGATGTAAACGAAGAGGTTGCAGTTCTTCATGCCAATCCTACCACGGCGTGAACCGCAGGCCGAACAGCGCGAGCACGCTCACGCCGAGCACGCTGAGCGCGGGAATGAAGAAGGGATCGTAGAAGTCGATGACGTGCGGGCGCTTCTCCAGCACGATGACTTTTTTCATCTCGTCGATGCTCTTGAAGACGCTGGCCAATGCCTCAGGCGTGATGGCGTTGAAGACTTCTCCGCCGGTGGCGCGGGTGATGTTGATGAGTGGCTCGGAGATTTGGTCGCCCGTGAGCATGATCGTGAAGACGGTGATCTTCTCGGAACGTAGGTGCTCGATGATTGCCGCATCGAGAGGCGGATTGATGTCGCTGCTTTCGCCATCGGTCATGAGGATGATCATGCGGTCGCCGGTCGGGCGTTGTTCGAGCAGATCGGCGGCGCCATGCAGGGCTTTGCCGATGAAAGTGCCGCCCCAGAGTGCATCGGGCAGTCCGTGACGTCCCATGGAGGGTGGGTCGAGCTTGGGGTTGTTCGGTTCGATGAATCGCTTCGAGAGCGGGATCGACTGGGTGTCGAGCGTGAGCGGCAGCCAGTGGATGAAGCTACGGGAGAAGATGGTAAGTCCGAAGGCATCGCCCTGGCGATAAGTGATGAACTGTTCGATGGCATTCATCGCCGAATCGAAGCGCCGATGCCGACCCTTCGCTTGTGAACCGTGGTCTTCAGCCATGCTGCCGGAGGTATCGAGCACGAACTGCACGTTGTTCAGCTTCCGCTCCACTTCCGGCGGTGTGTGGGTCATCGGATGAGCGAGAAAAATGATCGCCATCGCGAGCAGTGCGGCGGGCAGGCAGTTCGCGCACAGTACCATGAACTGTAGGATGCGACCGCGCCCCTGATGCCCATGATCGAAGGGCATGGCGATGGTTTGTCCGCGCCGTGTACATTCCCAGAAGGCGAGGATGACGGGCAGCGCGAGCAGGCCGAGCAGTTGCGGATGCTGGAAAATCATGACGCAGCCTCCAGGGTATAGGGCTTGATCACCGCAGCAATGTCAGCGCTGGGAACGGATGAACTCGGATGATGCAACCAATGCTGCAGCTTCTTCAAAGCCTCGCTGGTCTTGCCATTGCTAGCGATGTGAGCGAGCGCGCTGTCCATGGGTTCATTGCCCAAGGCGAGTTCGTTGCGCCAGCATTGCAGCATGACCATTTCCATTTTGGCCTTCGCGTCGGCGTTGAGCGTGCCAGCTTCGAGTTGAACAAGAAACGTCTTCATCATCTCGGCGAGTGTGGGTGGTGGTGGCCCGGCATCCGGCTCGGCGGGAGGTTTCGGACGCTTCCAAAAGATGAGCAGGAGCAACCAACCGATCCACAGCAGCGTGAACAAGGCCATCCACTCATAGTAGCGGCCACCGACATCGACGCGGATCTCTTCGGTCTCCTGGATGCGTGTGTCGAGGTTCTTCGAGAGCTTGGGATCGCCTTCGAACTTGAACGAGGGCAGGCCTGTCATCGCGCTGCCGTCATCGGCGACGAGGTAGTCCTTGAGATCAAAGGTGCCTGCCCGATTGACGATGTAGCGCAGGTCATACACTCGACGATCAGGCTTCTCCGTGATCTCCGCGATGCGCACATTCACCGCCACACCCCACTTGTAAGGCGCAACCGCGAGCAACGGCCCGCTGTAGGTGACGATGGCGGCTTGCTCGACACCGAGAGGCACGCGCAGTGAGTCGTCGCTGTTTCGCGTGGCAATGTAAACGACCACAGCGCATGCGATGAACGCGGCGAGCCAGAGTGCGTATTTGCGTTTCATCGGCCCGAGCTACCTCCGAAGCCGCGACGGTTTAAAAAGTGACGCAACTTGCCAAGGATGGGCTGGTCGGTGCGCAAGTGCAGGTAATCGATGCCGAAGCGTGTGAGTTCGCTTTTCCATTCCTCGCTCTTGATGAAGGCACGGCGTCCATGACCGACGAAGCTGCGACCAGATTCAGCTTCACTGCCACGGAAGATGCCTGCGCCTTTGATGTTCAGTTCGGCAGGATCTTGGAGATGCAGCACGAGGCAATCATGCTCCTGCGACATCACTTGCAGTGCCGCGAAGGCATCGGGGTCATGTAAATCACTGAGCACGATCACAGTGGTGCGACGCTTTAGCGACGGCGCGACTTCGCGGGTGCGTTTGGCGAGAGAGGTTTCTTCGAGGAAGTCGTGCAGACGCAATTTGTGCGACCATTCCATGACGAGATTTCGCGAGAGTGTGGGTCGCACGTGGAGCTCACGCGCGCCGCAGCCCAGCAAGCCCACGGGTGTCATGCTCGTCTGCGCGGCGAGCGCGATGCCCGTGGCGATGCGCACGGCCCAGGCATACTTGCTTAGCGTTTGCGAGCTTAAGCACATCGACGCAGAGGTATCGAGCAGCAGGTAGAGCGGGATTTGCTTCGGCTCCTGATACTCTTTGATGAAGAGCTTGCCGACACGCGCGGAGACTTTCCAGTCGATGAATTTCACCGGATCGCCCGCCACGTAGAGCCGCGACTGCGCATACTCCAGCCCGCCACCGTGGAAGACGGACTCCTCCTGGCCGAAGTTGAGGCTGTTGGCCAGTTGCTTGACCGTGACCTCAAACTGCCGCGCATCGACAGGATCGGGATTGAGCTGGACTTGGCGTTGCATGAAGCGGGAATGATGAAGTCGATCAACCGAGGCCACCAAGGATACCTTCCAGCACCTGCTTGCCCGTGTGGCCAGCGGCGGACGCTTCGTAGCTGACGCGGATGCGGTGGAGGATGACGTCTTCGGCGAGATCGAACAAATCTTCCGGCGTGACGTAGTCGCGGTCATGCATGATGGCGCGGGCGCGGGCGGAGTTGATGAGCGCGAGTCCGGCGCGCGGGCTGCAACCGAAGTCGAGTAGCGGATTGTCGCGCGTGCGGCGCACGAGTTCGACGCAGTGCTTCACGAAGACTTCGCTGACGTGCACGGCCTGCACCGCTTCCATGGAGGTGACGAGATCGGCGACCGAGGCACCGGGACTGTCTTCGATCATATCGAATGCGGAGCGTGGAACCGCACCACCATCCTCCTTTCGCAGACCCATGCCGAGCTGGCGTTGTAGGATCAGTTGTTCTTCATCACGTGTCGGATAACCAAGGCGATGCAGCAGCATGAAGCGGTCGAGTTGTGCCTCCGGGAGATCGAAGGTGCCGGATTGTTCGACCGGGTTTTGCGTGGCGATGACGAGGAAGGGCGTGGGCAACTTCAGGTTCTGGCCGCCGATGGTGACCTTGCGCTCTTGCATGGCTTCGAGCATCGCACCTTGGACCTTCGGTGCTGCGCGATTGATTTCATCGGCGAGCAGCAGGTTGGTGAAAGCCGGGCCGCGATGGATGCGGAACTCGCCGCTTTTTTGCTCGATGATCTCCGATCCGATGATGTCGGACGGCAGCATGTCGATGGTGAACTGAATGCGCTTGAAGTCGAGATTGATGGCCTTGGCGATGGTGTTGACGAGAAGCGTTTTCGCGAGACCTGGAAGGCCTTGCAGCAACAAATGCCCGCCCGTGAGCAAGGCGATCATCACGCGCTCGACGACGACATCCTGGCCGACGACGATCTTCGCGACACGCTCGCGGACTCCGGCGACGAACTGCTGCGGACTCTGAGGATTGGTGGTGGTAGTGGACATGAAGTGTTTGGGGAAATGTTGTTTTTACGTAGCGCTGCGGAGCCACTTCGAGGCGATGGCGCGCAGATCAGTTTCGGACATCGCGCCTGCGCTGGAGCCGAAGCAGGCGGCTTCCACGCGCTTGAGGTCGGTTTGCAGTTCGCTCTGCTGCGTTTCCTTCAGTTTCACGAGCGGACTCGAACACAAGCGCCGCAGCAGGGCGACAACGGCGAAGCCATCGACTTCCTTGGGCATCGTGAAGACATCACGGGCACGTAGCGGGCGCTCGGTTTTGCTTTTGCCGCGTAGTGCGAGCCAGAGGATCAATGCCAGGGCCAATACCGCGCCGCCGATGATGGATGGCCAAAGATACGAACTCTTCGCGGCGACGATGGCGACCTCCTTGGCAGTCATGGTGCGGCCAACTTGCACCGCGGGCTCCTTCAAGGTGGTGAGGTTCATGTCGGTGTAGCTTTCGTTCACGACCTTCGCATCCTTGGCCTTGGATTGAGGAAAGCTGAATGTGATGGGCGTCTCGTAGGCGCGAACTTGATCGCCATCCAAAGAGATCGTCCAGACGCGCTCGGACTTCGGCGCGACTTGATCGGCCCAGGTGTTCAGCTCGGTGATTTGCAGGCCTTCGTGCGGGTTCACGTTCTTCACCGCGATGGCGTTCGCGGCCTTTATGTCGAGCAGTTGCTCAAGATCGGGCACCAAGCCGCTGGCGGTGGCTTTCACTTCGAGGGTGAGGCCGCCGTTGATGTTGAGCTGGCGATTGTCGAGCGTTTGCGTGATCTCGATGTTATTCGCGGGACGCGGATCAATCTTATCCGTGGCGACCTTGATGACGGTCTCGGCAGACTCGGCGGGAATGGTGATGGGACCGCTGAGATCGACGAACTTCAGCTCGAGCTGCACCGGCGGGATCTTATCAACGCTGGCGTCCTTCGCGCGCACATGCAGGTAGGCGAGCACGGTCTCGTCCCAGCCTGCTTGTGCGGTGGGGCGCGGTTTGATGTCGGGCGTGGCGAAGGTGATGCTCTTGATGTCAAAGAAGGGCGCGAGCGCTTCGGTGATGTTGAGCTCGAGTTCATCGCGCGGGCCTTGCGCGGCGCGCATCTTCTTCACGAGCGCGGATGGCTTCCTCTGCTGCTTCACGAGTCCGGCGTTGGCGTCATTGGTGAGGTATTGGCCGAAGTGCGCGGCGCGGCCCATGGCCTCGGTGTGGACGATACTCACGATGATGCCGAAGTCTTGATCGCGACCCACGGTATTCGGTCCATCGACGCGAGTTTGCAGCCGCACTTCACTCAGCAATTCATCGAGATACGCGACCTGTTTTTGTGCGCCGAGTGTGAAGGGATCATCCTTGGTGATGACGAGCGAGCTGGCGAGGTAGCGGTATTTCAAATCCTCGTGCAACGGGTCTTTTTCATCGGCAAGACGGTCGTTCACGATCTTGGCAAACATGCTGATGTGCGCTTTTGATGCCTTGCCGGGCAGGGCGACGAGATGCTCGCGAATGCGCGTCAAAGCAGCGCGGTTCATGGCTTTGCTGAGATTGATCTGGCCGTTCGAACTGATGCCGAGCAGACCATTGAACCAGCCAAGGTAGGCATCGACGCTGTAATCGCCGGGCGCGAGTTTGGCGACTTGCTTACCATAGGCGACGGCTCCGCGATTGAAGTAGTCCTGGGCTTGCAGATTCTTCTCCTTGTAGCCTGCCATGCGCATCTTGTTTTCACTCGCGACGAGTTCCTGGAAGTATTCAAAGTCGCCCCACTCGACGAGCAGTGTGCCTGCGAGCGTGAGCGCTCGCGAGCTGTCGCCGTGGCCTGCGATCCAGCCGTCGATGAGCTTCAGCGCGGTGCCGTAGCCTTCGCGCACAAGATCGAGTGTCTGTGTTTCATCGCGCTGCGTCATGCCGGCTTTTTGCACGTCCATCTTGCGCCAACGTTCGCCGAGATTCTTACTCATGCGCGAAAGGATGAGGAAGAACAAAGGCTCATCCATCTTGTTCATCGGCCCGAAGACTTTCTCGATGTGCGTGGTGCGATACGTCTCCGCATTGCTGTAAGCAAGATCGAAGGCCTCGACGACCTTGCTGTAATCCGCTGGTGCGATGCCGGCCTGTCGAAACAGCGCCATCATGCGCGAGAGACTCTCGATGTTCTTCTCCATCATGATCGGCGTGACCGGGATGCGCGCGTCATCGGGCAAGTTGAACTTGCGGCGCAGTTGCTCGGGAATCTGCGGATTGTGCGTCTTCGCCCAGACACCGAGAAAGTCCTCCGCCAGCGCGGCTCCGGCGCGTGCGCTGCGTTTGCCGATCTCGACGATGCGTTCAGCGGCTTGATCAAAGTTGGCTCCCGTGAGTATGAGGCGCGACATCGCGACATCCATGCGATCACGCGAACTGGTAGTGAGAGCTGCGGCCCATTTGCCCGTCGGTGAATGCGGCATGAGGTCTTCGGGTAAGACAAACCTCTGCTGATTACTCGTGGCGGCTTTTTGCGTGAAGGTGTTCTCCGCTTCGCTGGCCCAAACATCGGCCATCATCTCGATGACCTGCGTCCATGGCTGTTCACCAGGCTTCACGAGGTCGCAGAGCAAGTTTGCGACATTGGCCTGCACGGCGATGTTCTGCGTGCGCGTGACGACTTCGCCGTTGCGGTCGTTCTGCACCTTGCGAGCGAGTGCGGTGAGCAGCTTCATCGCGGTGTCGGGGTTTGATTTGACGAGTTCGGTAAAGACGGGCGCGAGCGTGCTCACTTGCACTTGGGTGATGATCTTTGAGATGTTGCTGATGGGTTTCTGCTTCTCCCAGGCCTTGTTCTTGCCATTGCTGGGTGGCTCCAGCAGTTCGCGGATGTTCTCATCCCAGATGCGTTGCACCTCACTTCGCTGCGTGCTCTCGCGTTGCTCCTGCGTGGCGACGAAGTTCATCAATTCATTACGCACGCCTTCATCGGCGATCTCTGCGATCTGATCGTTCCCTGGCAAATAAGAGCGTGCGAGATCGCGGAAATTGCCCGCCATGAGAACACGCGCTGCGAGCAAGCGCTTGCCTGGATCGGTGCCGCCGAACTTGGCGGTGCCTTTTTGCAAACGATCCACCAGCCAAAAGCTCTCGCTCATCGGCACCGCGACGCCGAGGAGTTGGCCGAGTCG
>Ga0214163_1001060_pt1 | contig 12343 bp, 5 predicted proteins | sample LakMenepilimnion_2_FD_153001 | JGI IMG/M metagenome (GOLD analysis project Ga0214163, IMG submission 153001) | Freshwater microbial communities from Lake Mendota, WI - Practice 15JUN2010 epilimnion v4 | ecosystem: Environmental > Aquatic > Freshwater > Lake > Epilimnion/Euphotic zone | place... | reverse complement strand
GTGCTCATAGAGCAAGGAGCTAATCCGGGTACAGAGATAGATTCTGCAACACCAGCACCGTTGTTGATGCTATAGGTATTCGTGATCACAACACTGTAAGTAGAACCGTACGGTAATGTTGGCAAGACGTTGCTCAAAATACAGATGTCTGAGTTCTGCGTTCGTGTGTAAACGTTACCTGCAGCAGGACCTGTTAATCCAGTGAATGTAAAGGTATATGTCGTTCCGGTTGCACCAGCCCATGTTGCCTTGAAGTATTGACACAATGTGTAAGGACCTGGACCGTAGTCGCATGCACCGCGCTTCAACATCTTAACACAGATCGAGTAAGTACCCGCACCAAGCGCACTGTTGTAGTTGCGCACACCAACTTTGTAGACTTGTCCGGCAGTTAATCCGTAGTGGTTCAAAATTTCTCCACCCAAACCGGCAACTGCGTTTTCTTGTGCTACGAGAACACCTGCAGCCGTTTGAAGTTCGATAACAATATCGTTTGCAGACGAGTTAACAACGATGCTAACGCCTTCTGACGTTGCAACGAATTGGTGCCACATATCTTCACCTGTTAAACATATGGTTTGAGCAGATGCAGAAGCAATAGCGTTTACAAGAGTACCGTTTACTGCGTTGCAGTTTGGCCAAATACTCGTAGACATTGAAGTTGCGCCATTTGGGTTTTCACCTAGCGTAAGACAACCTTCATCTATTGAACCGTTACAGTTGTCGTCAACAGCGTTTTCGCAAAATTCGAAGCTACCCGGATTGATGCTCGCAGTTGCAGGAGCGCAGTCCGCATTGTTCAACACATATCCTGTTGGTTGCACACAAGTGTTTGCTGCAACGCCAGCGCCAAAACCGTCGCCGTCAGTATCTGCATACCAGATTGAATTTGGACATCCTATTCCGAAAATCGATAAGGTACTACTCACTTCATTCGCCAAAATAACCATGGGCTGTCCGTTTGGAGAATCAGCTGCTGAGATAAAAATTATACCTTCAGCACCCAAGTCTGGACCGCTACCGTTCAAGGTTCTGTTGTTCACGTATGTAACAAAAACTGGAGCATTCGGATTTTCAACATTGAAAACCATGCAACCACCTACACGCTCTAAAGCTATAAATGCGTAGTGAATTCCATTGACTACGGCCACTGTTACTCCTTCTGGCTCTGGACCTTTGTCGTCGCTTCTGTTCTTAGAAGCTGCAGCACCAGTAGTATTAGATGCATTGAAGAACGCTGCCGTTAATGGAGAGTTTGCAGTAATCTTTTCAAATAAATCTTTCGAATCAAATACCAATGCATTCGTAGCTGCGTTGCGAATGGTAAACGAACGAGAACCTAAAACATGAAGCTCATCGTAATCGCCGTCTCCGTCAGTATCTCCAGAATATTTCAATGCGCTTAAGCGACCTAAGAATTTATTGTTTCGAAGAATTGCAGCGTCTGGGAAGGCTGCAGCATCCAAGCTGTTAAAGGTGCTTGAAGAAATTCTATTCGCGTCTATCACAGAACCGAATTCACGTGAATCGCCTTCGTTGGCCATAAACACATAGCCGCTTCCATTGATGGTTGAATAAGAAATGGCATCGGGCATATAGGCACCTTTAATAGGAATTCCAGAGGTATTTAATATGGCACCGCTTTGGTCAGAAGCATCCAACGAATTTCCTGAGCCGGAAGAATAATCTGCGTAACCCAGTGGAAGAAGAGATTCAATGGTGTTCGTTACTAAATTCAATACGAGTATCGCATTGTTCTCTTGAAGTGTAACATACGCCTTGGTGTTGTCGTCTGATACCGCAACATACTCGGGCTCTAAATCTTGTGCAACAGTTGCAGAGGTAGTAAATATTCTTATCCCTTGCGCACGAAGAGCAACTTCTTGTCCGTTGAATTGAGTCAACATAATTTGAGTCGCGTTTGCAGACGTCAAGTTTGCAACGCCACCGCTAATGTCTACAACAGTAATTGAACCTTCCGGATCTAGAGAATAAGTTCCGTTCGGCTCGCCCTCGTTCGCTGTAATTACTTTCGTGTAATCCTTTGAGAAAGTAATCATATCAGGCATTGCACCAGCTGGCACTTCGTTTAAGAAAACACCGTTGATGTTAAAAAAGACAATTTTACCGTTTGATTGTGGATCGGTGTTTTCAATGGCAACAGCAACAATTCCGTTGTGCACTGCAATTGAGTTTATGTTTCCATAAGGTGACATGCTTATGGAAGAAATTAATATTGGTGCGGCAGGATTCGAAAAATTAACAATGTCCATTTTTCCAGCGATACTGTTCGCAATAAACAAGCGTTGGCTTTGCACATCATGTGCTACAATCTCGGCAGAATTCACTCCACTAGCGCCGTTTGAAAAACTAGATAGTAAGGTTAAGTTTAGCTCGTTTGAAGAAGTAATGTTCTCTTGCTCGTTGTCTTTGATAAAAATGATTCTGTAATTGTTGGTTGCGTTAACAATGCCATTGTCTGTTGAAGAGATTTTTACAATTATGCGTTCCGCATTTTCAATTATTGCATCGTCAACAATGGTTATACTATGGTTGATTACCCCATTTGTTAATGGATTAATGACCATGGTATTTGTCCAAGTATAATCTACCCCCGCTGTTGCATTCGAATAAACTGAAAGTGAGAATTGAACATTGATAGGAAGAACATTCGCATTTGCAACGGTTACGGGAATAGTTACTGTTCCTGCATTTTCGTTTACTTGAATGAAATTCGATGCTGAGGCAATGCTTATTTCCGCTTGCGGACATCCAACATTCACCAACCCGTCACAGTTGTCGTCTATCAAATTCAAGCAGCTCTCAGAAGCTCCTGGAGAAATAGCAGCAACGTTGTCATTACAATCTGTACTCGATAAAACATAGCCTGCGGTTGCAGTGCAACTCACGATAGAAGTAGTTGAAACACCATATCCATCTCCGTCTTGATCAAGGTAGTACGTTTGTCCATAGGTGCAGGAGTTATCGTTTGTTGTTGCTGTGCTGCTGTAGTTACAAGCTAGTGCATCCATGCAACCTAGAACAGAGCTAACAGGTTGTATAGAGGTGTTTGGTGAACCCACATTCATTGCAACATCGACACTATTTACAGTTACCTGACTTTGAATAGTACCTAATGTGCTTAACAATCCAAAGTTTGCTGCGCCCACATACATGGGATCAAAACTTCCAGAACTCGTATATCCCCAATAAAAAGAGGTGCCAGCTGTGGCCGCGCCAAAACTTACTCGCCACACTTCTGTTCCACTCGCGTCAAAAACAATCACGCCATCTCCCCCAGAAGAAAGACCAATGGCGGTTCCGGTATAAGTACCTACCTGAACACTGGAGGCTAATCCCCAAAATGTTCTAAACGTTGTAGCATAGGATGCACTGGCGTTTTCGCAAAACATCACACGCTCATTCGGAGCAATAGATGTCACGCCGTTAAGCAAAAATGACGTGGCTAATCCGAATGAACTATCGTCTACTTTCCATCCTGTAATATCAACTGTAGTTGTGCCAAAATTGGTCAATTCAAACCAATCAGAAGTACCTCCGCTCGACATAACTTCGGTGATGCGCACTTGAGATTGAACACCAATTGAACTGAATAAAATAGCTAGAAAAAATAGAACGTTCTTCATTGTGGAAATTTTTCACGAAGGACAGATTTAATTTCTATTTGTTAGTTATTCCAATATAAAGGGTTGGTTAAATCTCAATTGGAATTGTTACTAGAACTTAAAGCAAAGGTTGTTGCTTAGTTAAGTAGCACCGCGACTTAAAAAATACCCCCGCCGTGACTCGAACACGGATTAGCTGTTTAGGAAACGGCCGTTTTATCCTGTTAAACTACGGGGGCATTGGTGCAAATCTCGTTATAAAAAAGCTGTAGAACACAATTCATCTTATTTTTGAGATATGAAACAATTTGCACTTCTTCTGATTACCCTTTGTGCGATTACTATTTCCTCCTGTCGCAAAGACCTTGGGACAAAATGCAAATCCTCTAATCGCGTAAACATTACTAACCTTATCGGAACAGACGCATTCCATTTGGACAGCACGTACACCAACGCTGCTGGAGAAGCATACAATGCATACATACTGAAATACTATATTTCACACATGAAGCTTGTAAACGAAAACGGAGAGCGGGTTGAATTGTATGCGCATGAACTTATTGATCAGGCGGTTCCTTCTTCGTTGGAACTGGGAGATGTTATTATTCCCGATGGTCACTACACTTCAATAGAATTCAATTTAGGTGTCGATTCGCTGCACAACCACTCAGGAGATCAGGCAGGAGATTTAGATCCGATGTACGGCATGATTTGGACTTGGAACACCGGATACATTTTCTTCAAGCATGAAGGGTATTTCACCTCGAGTACTTCTGGAACAGAGCAACCGCTTATTTATCACTACGGTACAGATCGCGCTTTAGTGCCAATATCGTTACCCATTGAACTTCATGCAGACCGCAGTGCTTCTGTCATTAATCTTCAATTCGATTTGAATAAATTGTATAGCAATCCGAATACAATTGCATTCACAGGGAACAACAACCACCAGAGTATTTCCACTTCAGATATTCCTTGGATCAATACGCTTCGTGCGAATTTTCCAAACGCATTTTCTGCAAGTGCATTTGTCTTCTTACAAGAATGAAAAAATTAGTTGTCGCAATAGTTTTCGTTTTTCCTCTTCTATTTGTCGCTTGCGACAAATGTGAAGACGAGACTCCTGCTGCAACGCCGTATACACTTGTCATTCCTCAGGGTTTACCTCCCATGAACATTCCTTCTAACAATCCGCTAACGGTTGAAGGAATCGCGCTTGGAAAGCGTCTGTTCTATGACCCTATTCTATCTGCAAATAACACGCAAAGCTGCGCCAGTTGTCACATTCAAGAAAATGGCTTTGCAGAAACTTCTCAGTACAGTACAGGCATAGACGGTATTGAAGGAAACAGAAATGCAATGCCGCTCATTAACCTCGGGTGGCAAACGAAGTTCTTTTGGGACGGTGGAGCAAACGGATTGGAAAGCCAAGTCATTGGGCCCATCACGAACCCCATTGAAATGCACGAAACCCTGGCGAACGTTGTTGCCAAGTTGAATGCAACTGCTGAATACCCCGAACTATTTAAAGCCGCTTTTGGCAGCGCGGAAGCTTCTTCACAAAACATCATGCGCGCCATTGCGCAATTCGAACGAACACTTATTTCAGGCAACTCGAAATACGATCAATACATGCGCGGAGAAGCGTTGCTCACCGCTCAAGAATTGAATGGAAAAGCGTTGTTTGAAGACATGGAAAAAGGTGACTGTGTTCACTGCCATTCGATGGGTTCTACCTTCAGCGATTTTGAATTTCGGAATACGGGGCTAGATAGCATACCTGTCGATGAAGGACGTTATCTGATTACGTTGAATCAAGGAGATCGCGGAAAATTCAAAACACCGTCACTTCGGAATGTTGAATTGACTGCTCCGTTTATGCACGACGGAAGATTTCAAACATTGTTGGAATGTGTTCAGCATTATAACACAGGCTTCCGCTACAGCGCTAACCTTGACCCCAACTTATCCTTCGCTGTAAAGGGAAGAATGACTCAGCAAGAAATGGAAGACCTTGTTGCCTTCATGAAAACGTTAACGGATGAGGAGTTTGTCAATAATCCTGCGTTTCATTAAAGTTTCTCCAATCGCTTCACCATCGTTCCGAAATTCGTTTCAACTTGAATCACGTAAACTCCGTTAGCTAACGTGCTGAAATTAAAATCGATTTGATTCGAAGTCTTGGTTGAAGGAACATTCTGAATCCTGCCAGCTAAATCGGTAACGATAATCTTTTCAATTTCCACTGCACGTTTGAATGAAAGTGTGCTGACATTCGATGTCGGATTCGGGAAGAACTTTATCTCCTCCAAGACATCTTCTTCAACCGAATTAACGGTACACAGTGTCACATTGTCTATATAGAAATTATTTCCCCAATGTCCTCTGTTTTGAAACGCAATAAGTACTTCCGAATCTACCCCTACATATTGCTGAAGGAAAATTTCTTCTGAACGCCATTGGTCTGACGTAGGGATAAAAAAGTCTGAAGTATTCGGCGCAGTCGCCAATGTTTGTCCGCCTTTCACATACATTTCAGTCCATGAATCGCCACAATCTGTGCTGATCAAAACCGCCAAGGTATCTGTGTATTGACCGCCGTACTCTGCATACGCCACATCGAAATCCATCACCCATGTTCCACTGCTCCAAAAAGTAATTTGCTTTTCAACAATGAGTTCATCTCTATTCCCAACAACATCTACCCAATAGTTCGGGAATGTTAATGAATAAGCACCTTGCCCATAAGCGCTGCAATCACTGCTCAAAGAAAAGACATCGCCACCACCGGTACTGTGACCGAACGTCCATTCGGTTGGAATAGATCCGCTCTCGAATTGTTCAAAAACACATTCATTGTTTGGCAAGGTAGATTGAACATACGCTTGCTTTGTTTTCGAGCCTGTAACGCCGTTATCTGTTACTTCTAAAGTCACGTCGAAGATTCCGGTTGAAGAATACACAACAGTCGGATATTTTTCTGTACTGGTTGAAGGAGTTGCTCCCGGGAAGCTCCAGAGATAAGTCGCATTCGCAGAGGCTACGCTGTGATCTACGAAATGAATGGTTTCTCCCGGACAAACATAGGTTCCGCGTTCACCTGCGAAATCAACCAACAAGGAAGACGTTTCAAAAAGCGGTGCTTCATACACACCTAAATTCCAAGTCGCCAAACGCAATTTGTTGTCTCTGTAGAATGGAACTATTCGAATCGGTTCTGTCCCTGCAGGAAGTCCACTGCTGTATTCCATCCAATCGTTCATACTCGCATTTCGGTAAAGCACTCTTCCGTGCAACAAAGCAATATACACTCCAGCGTTCGTTCCCAATTGCGCGCACATTGACCAGATACGATCTGAACCAATGGCCAATCCGGACCAATTCACATAATTCGCTCCACCGTCGGTTGTGTAATACACCTTCTGTGAATTGTTCGCGTTGGTATAACCCAACCAAAATTCTTGCGGACTGTTTCCTAACGTGAATACCATATTGTTTTGACTCAATGGAATGGACACTTGACTCCATGTTGTTCCACCGTCAACAGTGCGCCACAATTTCATGGACCCATTCACACGCTGTTGTGCGTAAAGCACGTTAGCATCTGAATAGGACTGCTCTATCCATATGACGTTGTTTGTGGTAGCGCTTCCAAATACATATTGAAGCGACCACGCTTGACCACCATTCGTACTCTTATAAATTTTATTTTCCTTACCCAACCAAGCCACATTGTAGTAATGTGAATCGAAAAGGATGCGTGAACTTTCGTTGAACCAGTAGCTTTCATTCGGAAATAAACTCACATTGAATCCAGTAGGATTTCCTGTTAGTGCATCAGGCAACACCCTTCCTCCAATATCGGAAAAACTCACTTTGTTTTCGTCGGAATAGTTCACATATCCTGTCGCTGCTTCTCCTCCGCCAAGCGCCAAGAAATTTCCAGAACCGTAGGCTTCGTAATAGCCCATGTTTCCATTGTGGTAGCGCCCTCCGACCATGATGTCTTCATTCCAACCTTGATCATACCCCCACAGATTTACAGCCATGATTCCGTAGTTCTTCGCATCGAAGGTTTGCATAAAATCAGTTGAAATATTTATACCTCCGTCGTTGCTGCACCAAATGGTTTCTGTCGTTGGACTGTCTTTGTATATTCTGAATTGTTGCTGATCGACGTGATAGTTTGGCAAGCCGCCAATGTATCCGGCAACCCCGTCAAACGTGGCTCCTGCATCTTCCGTTAACCACACGTTCAACCCGCCGATTAGAACTTTGTTTGGATTAATCTGTGATGCTACCAATGTTGTGTTGTAATGAATTTGCGTGTATGTACCGTTGTCGGCTGCGAAATTCATAAGGTTCGGATGTGTGTCTACATTGTAAGGCGTTCCAATAATTCCATGGTTGTTCACCCAGGACTCACCACCGTCGTAACTCACGTAAAGTCCTATCCAACCGTTCAATTCAACATTGGTGTTGTATGTTCCATAACCGGCTAGCGCCACATAAATTCTATTCGGATCGGCCTCGGTTACTGCCATGTGTCCGCCTAGCAATTCAACTCCTGTAAAACCTGTATTCTCTGCAAACCAACCGTTATCGTACATCGTGAAATTCAAACCCGTGTCGGTACTTTTATAAAACTTCGCAATTCCAACCGAAGGTTCGAAATGAACGGTGTACACAACCGAATAATCATTCGGTTTGAAAGAAACGGTCATGCATTCATTCGGAAGAATTTCAGTCCATGTATCGCCAGTATCTGTAGATCTGTATAATCCGAGATTCGTAGCAGCAAAAACTATATTGGGTTGAAGGGGATGAAACAGAAATTCCCAAACGTTTATGTTTAGTGCCTCGAATGAAGAACCTCCTGTGATGTCCCAAGTAACTCCTCCGTCAACTGATTTGTATACCTCGTTGTTTCCGCTAAAAAGAACTACGTTCAAATCGGTAGGATGACAACGAACAGCGCTCACTCCTCCTACGATTAAATTCTTTGTTACGAACTCCCACGTAGAACCGGCGTCTGTGCTCTTGTATACTCCTCCAGATTCTGTTCCGCAGAACAGTGTATTGTTGTCAACGGGACTTCTGTCGTGTGTATACACATTTGCATGCTCGCTAATGGGAGTTAAGTTTCCGTCAGAAGTAAAATGCACTTTCGGACCGCAATAATTCCAGATTCCGCCACCGCGATCTTCTGTTTTCGCTGTTGCATTTCGATCTGAAAAGAAACGTGCTTGATTGGTACTTACCCAACGCTTGTAGTATTGTGTGTGCACAGTCTTCTCGAAGGTATTCTCGCTGAAATACGCTTCATACGCAGCTTTCACTTGCAACGGATCGCTAGTGTCGTTGTACATCAGCTTCGCCCATTCCGGCATCTTCGGATCGTTTTGAAAATTCTTTGCGAAGTGAACTTGCGCGTTTGCCAACAAGCATTGTGCGGCAAAAACAAAAAGGAGTAGCAGTCTTTTCATGGAATAAAAATAATATTTTATTACATTTATCTTATATATATTCCCAATGAGATTTATAATCCGTTTAAACGCTTTACTAATTTGCTCAGCATTCCTTTGTTTAAAGCCAAATTATTGCAGCGCGCAAGAGTATTTAGATAACTTTCATCCATTATCCACAAGTCAAGAAATACCGAAAGGAGTCTTACAGCCTACATTTCGGAAAATAAATGACGCGCAAATTGCTGCGGCCAATCTGAAGTTAAAAACAACTTCAGAAAAAAATAACGTCAATCATTTTCTAAACAACAGCTATTACGAGATTGACTATTTGCTTCGTAGCGGTCAGATTTTGTTCAACAACGAGATTACAACCTACCTGAATCAAATTGCAGATCTCGTGTTAAAGAACGAACCGGAATTAAGACAAAAAGTACAAATTTATTTGCTCAAAAGCACCGAAGTAAATGCATACGCAACACCGCAAGGATACATTTTTGTGAGTGTTGGTTTATTGGCGCAATTAGAGACAGAATCGCAGTTAGCATTTATCATTGCGCATGAAATTCAGCACATCTCGGGTAATCACAGTATCAAATCTGTTTTGAATCAATCGGTCAAGCAAAAAAATACTTACGAGAACAAATCTGAAAATACGAGCCGGTCAAGACAAATTGCGAGCTATTCTCGAAAACAAGAATCAGAAGCGGATTCCATCGGAATTGATAAAGCCTTAAAGGCGGGATACAAAGCCACAGGAGCAATTACCTCAATGGACGTTTTGCAACTAAGTTTTATTCCATTTACAGATAATAAATTCAATTTCGAATTATTTGAAACAGAATATTTGAAGGTTCCACGCTGGGCTTTGCGCGATTCAACCAAAGCTATACCCTACAATACAGATATAACGGATGATTCCGAGAGTACCCATCCGAATATTCAAAACAGAAGAAAAGCGCTGGTTGAATCCACACTAAATGCAGAGGGCGGGAAAAATTTCATTGTGTCAAAAGAAATATTCGAAAAAACCATGCATCTATGCAGATTCGAAATTGTATTTCTTCATCTTGTCGAAGGCGATTATGCGAGCAGTCTTTATCTCAGCAATGTCTTACTTCAAAAATATCCCAACAACCAATTTTTGGAAGAGGCCTTTGCTAAATCGCTTTATGGTGCTTATGCTTATAAAGTCAATAACGCAAATTCAAAAGCCAATTTGAACTCAAAAAAGCATTACTCCGAAATGCAACGTATGTCTTATTTCATCAAAGACACCGATGATTCTCAATTTGGATTAATTGTTCTTAGAGAACTTTATGACGTTGAGCAAAAATATAAAAACCCATTTATGACCTCTGTTCTCAATGATTTTATAGGCTTGTATCAAACAAAAAACAAAATCAATTATAAAGAGCTGTTAGAAAAAAAGAATTACAGCAGCATCCTTATTCAAAAGGAAATGAATATCGAGCTCAGTGCTTTGAAAGCAAAAATTATTCAAGCCAAAAAGAAGAAAAATGAAGCGTTAAGTTCCGCTACATCCACAATCAATTCAGCAGATACCATCAAGAACGACGATGCAATTTCAGATAGTAAATACCAAAGTTTAAGAACAAATCGAGAAGAAAAAACAAACGTTGAATCTATCGCAATCAGTGATAATCTCGAAGAAATTCCGGATTGGTTAGAGCACTACAGCTTCATGGCTCTGGAAGGAATCAATGAAAAAATGATGGAGACACGATTTGACTCTATTGCAAAAATTTATAGTGACCAACTCGACAGTCAAGATGATTGGAATAAAATCTTCGACAATAAACAAAAAAAGTATGAACGAGTAGGTTTTAAAATGGGCTTAGATTCATTACTCATTGTTGATCCGTGGTACCTAGACATGCAATTGACCCGTTCAGGTTACACCATTAAGAATATTGATGTTCAACAGCAGAAATTCACCAACTTTTTCGATGAGGAACTTAGCAGACAAAATGTATATCACCAATCGTTGGCTTGGCCTTTAATGAATGTTGAAGACACGGATAAATTCAACGACTTCGCAGCAATGAACGATTGGTTTCTCGAAATCAAAAGGCACGTAAATAATGAGGTGGAAATGCTTGCCCTTACAACAGATTATCACAGACCTATTTTAGACAAATACCACTGCAAGTACGTCATATTTCCGGGAGCTTCAAAAATAAAAACATCAAAAGGCGGACTGAGCAGTATCTGGTATTTAGCAGGAAGCGCCGTACTCTCTCCTGTTATTTTGCCTGCGCTTATTCCGCAAATCCATTCCCAACATTTTAGCAATACTTATTTCTATTATGTCTACAATCTTGAAAATGGAACTATGGTCTGGCACAACAGTTCTACCATTCAGGGAAAGCAAAATATTTATGACACCAAAAATTATTTCAGAGACCTAATTTATCAAACCATAAATTACAAATAATGAAACGTTATTTAACACTGGTGTTTTTCCTGATATTATCCAATATTCATCAGAGTCAGACTCATCCAAAGACCTCAATAATTCGATTACAAGCGGGTGCTAATGTTTGCAGTTACGGTTATCGAATTGGATATGACAAAGAGAGGAAATCGCCCGGCATGACTTATTTGACAGCGATGCCTAAAGTTCAATTATCGCTAAAACTGAACAGAAAAAACGAGTTTTTTACTGACTTTGAATCCAAAACTTTAAGGGTTAATGTTGATAATGTAAGACCTGAAATTGACGGCTTTTACACTTACTTCGATCTTAAATCTTCATTTAAAAACATCGACTATAAAATCTTCTCCTTCGGATTTCGACATTTTATTAATGCGACCGTATCGCCGGCTGGGAGCTACTATGGATTTAGTGCAACTTTAAATAAGGTAACAGCCTCGCCATTGGCATATACATATTTAGATAATAACTTTCAAACCATAAGTGGACAAATGGACGCGCTTGATTTCATCATTCCTTCTCTAACCATTTCTGGAGGAAAAAGGATTTTTCTCTCTGATAAAATTTATTTTAATAATGAATTTTTGTTTTCGGTTAACACCTATACAGGACAAAAATTCGAACAAATAACTTATAAGGAAAAGTCTTGGTACCATGCGAACAGATTAACAAACTTCGCTTATACCTTTAGCCTAGGAATTGTTCTTTGATCACCCTCCCCAATTCTCTCTGTCTAAACTTCTGTACTGAATAGCCTCTGAGAGATGAGCGCTTTCGATCTTTTCCTTTCCATC
>Ga0214163_1001057_pt1 | contig 12377 bp, 27 predicted proteins | sample LakMenepilimnion_2_FD_153001 | JGI IMG/M metagenome (GOLD analysis project Ga0214163, IMG submission 153001) | Freshwater microbial communities from Lake Mendota, WI - Practice 15JUN2010 epilimnion v4 | ecosystem: Environmental > Aquatic > Freshwater > Lake > Epilimnion/Euphotic zone | place... | reverse complement strand
ATTAAACAACCTGTATTTTAGTATTCTGAATTGACTTGATTTACTAATAGCACTCCGCTCTCCAGATAGACTTCACCCTTTAGCTCTAGCTCTATGGCTATGGCCGCGTCACTGGTAGACTCACTGTATAGTGCCTCAAGTTGGCTATACATGTCTAGACACTTTGCTAGTCTCCAGGCCTCTACTGCATCGTATAGCGGGCCGTGATCGGTGGCTATGTCGTTTATATCTATAAGGGTATCGACTGTGCGCTCGTTTCTATATAGAGTATTGGGTCTGGACCAGAACGTAATGTCCATTTCATTGTATTCTCGTGGTGATTTACCAAATGCGATAGCTGGATTGGGATCTGGTGCCGGTGTATATCCGATAGAGCTGAGGAATAGTGGTATATCTGCTACCTGGGCATTAAAGCTTAATCCATCACCCTGGCCTGAGAAGCCGGTATAGTCGATGGTGATTTTATACAGTCCGATTAGGCCGAGTTGGTCACGGAAATCTTGCAGGATGAATTGGTCGTCGAACAGGTCGAAATCCTGGCCGGTTGAGCGGTAGTCGGAGATGGCCTGTTGTTGAGCAAGCGGTGATAATTCTGAAAAGCTGTGGAGGTTGTAGGTTACTGATTTCATCGTGAAGAAATATTTTAGTTTGAGATAGCCGGGTCAAGTGCAGGTGTTGCGCGCTCTATATAGCCAATGAGTGCGGCTTTCAGTTTATTACCACGTAGTCCCATTTCCATTAAACCATAGATGATTTCTCCGGCATTACCGTCATAGATCTGGTAGAGTTGTTGTTGGATTTGTTCCAGTGATTGGCTTTTAAGTTTTGACATGATGTAGGTTATTTATTGTTACAGGGTAAATATAACCAATGTGATCGACCGGCCAAAGTGGTGGTGCTGTTTTTATCTAAACATTCTCAAGCATTCTACTCCCAGCTACGAGGACCTGTATCTTACTTAGCCCATCTCATCGCTGTACGGGTACTTAAGTTTATGTTTAGTGGTCAGGACAGGATTCGAACCTGCAACTTCTTTATCATACAGAGTGCCATTAGCTGTTATCTCAACCTTGAGGGTGACACGTTACCAATTACGCCACCTGACCGGTTTTTTAGGACAATCTTTTTAATCTGACCAGTCTGGTAATGGACTGGACTTTAATCAGGGCCGTTTCTGCTGCCATTTCCGGTGACATCTTCAAGACATCACGGTTAAATGCCTCTTCGATCTCATAGATCATGAGTTGTGTTGAATTTAGATCTTTCATGGTGATTATCGGTTTATGATGTAAGTATAACGGTAACCGTCAAAGCTTGCTGAGAGAAAGCCTGACTCTATTAGATGTTTACGAATTGGATCGTACTGCTGGCTGGTATAGATCGGGCCCTTACTGTATCTACTTGGAAAGTCTTTTAAATATGGAAACTTAACCAATTCAATGATGCGGTCAAGTACAGCTCGTGTAGTGATACTGTGGGCATTACTTTTAATCAGGTGCTCTTTTACCTGTTGTGCTTGTTGGATACTCTTTTTGCTTAAAGCCATTGTCGTAGGTTATTGTTACAGGGTAAATATAACATAAAGGGTTGACCGGCCAAAGAAGAAAACTCGGAAAAACTGCAAATCCGGTGGAAAGTTTGGCATGATCTTTGATACGCGGGCATGCAGGCGTTCGCGCGTTTAAATTGTCCGGCCTAACCCACTGATTATAAGCGGTTTCGTTTTATTGTGCTTATGGTCAACGGGTTACGGGTGATGTGCTGTTTTGTTCTTTGAGTTCTGCCGGCGTTATGTTATATTTACCCTGTAACAATGACTAAGATGATTCAACTACTTAAAGACCTTCGCCAACAACTCCAAGAAAACGGCCTACAGATTGCCGGTGGACTAGTACTAATGAGCGTGTTAACTGCAGCACTATACGTTGCACTTAGTTTCGCTGAAATAGTTGGTCTAAAATAATCTTCCGAAAAAACAGCAAACACTCTTTGGAGTATCAAAAACATTTCTTATATTTACCCTGTAACAATTAAACAACCCTAAAAACAAAAACCATGAGTTCAACAGAAATCAAAACCGCAAACGCTGAGAACAGCAAAAACATCATCACTGCAGAAGTTAACGATACATGCCAAGTGCGTGTCTATAGCAAAAGCCGTGCCAAAGGTGAAATGAAGTACAAGAAACAACGCGAGACTTTCACGTTCAAAACAACAGAAGCTGCAAACACCGCAATCAACGCAATGGTTGAAGCCGGTACAAAAATCCGTAAAGTTGAGCTTATCTCAGCTGATGGTACAACAGTTAACTTTAAACCTCAACGTGTACGTTTAACTCCAACACGTGAACAGAAAGAGGCTGCTAAAGCTGAACGTTTAGCTAAGCGTGAAGTTGCTAAAGCTAACAAGACACGTCTAAAAGAAGAAGCACGTGCAATTAAAGCTTCTGCCAAGGCTGCAGTTAAAGAAACCAAAGTTGAGGTAGTTGATGCACGTGAAGTTAAAACAACCACTACAGCCACTGCAAAACCTAAAGCAGTCAAGGTAACTCCAAACGTAGCAGAGAAAGCACTTTCTTAATATCCACTAACCTATAAAACAAAGGGCTCCCACAAAGAGCCCTTTGTTTTGTTGAGGTTTTTCTTTGGTTTCTGAAACCCTTTAGTTATATTTACATGTAACAATAAAACATGCGACATGACAACAGATAATATAAAACTCGACTATTCCAAGATCTCAAACGTTGAGGTAGCAGACATTGACTATAATGACTATCCAGATTTTTGTGATGCCTATATCATGTCAGCAATGTATGGAGAAAGAGAAATGACTGAACAGGAACTTGAAGTCTTGAGCAGTGACTCAGCATTCGTAAACGAGGCCGTTTTTGCCCAGATATTATAAGATAAAACTTTGGAGTGTCAACCCTTTATGTTATATTTACCTGTAACAATCAAACAACATACATCATGCCTATTAAAGAATCCACATTTACGAAATCTGACCTAGTAGAATTCCTTTATAATGAGGGTGCTACCTTTGCTGCCACTTGCTTTACTCGCGAGATCACCGAACCTCAACCCACTAGCTTGCAAGTCTCCAATTGGTTTAAAAAGTATTTTGCTGATAGCAACCGAGCACAATACCTCTTTCGTCTAGCAGAATGTAAATGTACACAGGAAGCTGCATATTCAATTTAAACCCGATAATCATGGAATTTACATTCGCAATCGAGAACCACGAGCTTCAAAAAATGTTTACTCAGACCATTCAGGCTGAATCGGTACCAGCCGCCTGGTCACAGATCAATGAAATTGTCCAACATGACGAAGAGGCAACTCTTGTCTATATTGATGACAGTCATGTAGGTGAACCATTAAAGGAATATAAAAACCAATAAAAAACCGGTCAGGTGGCGTAAGTGGGAATGAATACCACAATTGGTTAACGGCTTTGCTTAATTGCATGGAGATACAGGTTCGAATCCTGTCCTGATCACAAAATAAAAACAGCAAAGACACTTTGGCCGGTCAACCCTTTATGTTATATTTACCTGTAACAATCAATAACGGTAACATGATTTATCCACAACAGACTTTCGAAACCCAAGACGTAGTTGCATTTTTAGAGCATAGATATAGCCATGCACCTGGACGCTTTACTCGGTATATGTCAAGGCATGGTATAAAACCAGGTGACACTGTACCCAGCTCTCTGGTAGAAGAATGGTTTAAATCCTACTTTGAACAAAGGTCAAAAGATGAATTCCGCAGTCTACAAAACAGAGTGTACGAAAAATACATGTGTTCAATCGGTTAATAACTTCTTGCTGTTTTGTTGAGGTTTTTCTTTGGCCCTTCAATCCTTTTAGTTATATTTACCCTGTAACAATCAAACAACGTAAATCATGACATTAGATCAAATCATTGCCAAAGCCAAAGTTTCAGACGCAATTCAGTTTGAAAAGTTTTTAGAAGACAATAGCATTAGCAACACCTGGTTGGATGTTTGCATTACAGATTATAATGAAGGTGATTTTAACATCACTCTAGATGACTATGATGATTTTGATATTGCCTTTTTCAATGGAGTTTACGAAATGTAAACAAAACAGCAAAGACACTTTGGAGTGTCAAACCATTTAGTTATATTTACCTGTAACAATCAAACAACATACATCATGACAACAATTTCTCTCACCCAGCAACTTGACAACTTCTATATTAACAACGTAATCTTAGACAGTGATGGACAGGCCTCAGACTGTTTTGGTTTCTATGACTGGTTCTGTAAAGACTCTTCACTTGAGCGTAAAGGTAAACGTCTGATGAAGATGGTTAACACATGGGTCAATAAACGAGTTACTGACACTGACAAGGTATACGTCTTCTTTAAGAACAACTGTACTGGACGTGGTATTAAATATGATGACTTCCGTATTGTTGATCGTGAAACAGGTGATGTTATCTATACTGTTATACCTAAATGTGGTCACAGTGGCAAAGCAGAAGTATGGGGAAGAGAAAACGGTTTCAAAGAGGCCATCGTGACAGGTGAAAACATGCGTGAAATCCACGAAAAAAGTTTCTAAATAAACAGCAAATCACTTTGAAGTGTCAATCGCTTTAGTTATATTTACCCTGTATCAATAAAACATATATCATGTCAACAAACAGCAGCATCGCTAAACTACAACCAGACGGATCAGTTAAAGAAATCTATTGCCATTGGGATGGTCACCCATCATCAGTCGGTAAGACCCTAATGGAACACTATACTACAGAAGAGAAAGTTGATCAGCTTATCGCTCTTGGTAACATCAGCGTGCTTGGAAAAGAAATCGGCAGCAAACAAGACTTCGACAACCCAGTAAAAGACACATGTGTTGTATATGGACGAGATCGCGATGAGGTCAACATGGAAGCAAATCACTTTGCAAACCCACAAGATTGGCATGCTTATTGTAACGAAAGCCATTACGAATATAGTTACCTGTTTCTCGGAGAGACGATAGTTCCAACACCTTGGTTAATAACATCCCACTAATTCATATATGAGCAAAGAAAATAAATCAACATTGACAGCTATTTGTTTATACGTTGCAGCCTGCATCGTTTTGATTGTTACACTTCAAGCCACGGGCTTACTATAAACATTCTGTCACCCTGACCTGCCATACTACTGGCAGGTTTTGGGGTGCTGTTTCGTTGAGGTTTTACTTTGGCCGGTCAACCCTTTATGTTATATTTACCCTGTAACAGTCACACCAGCTGGAACCGAGTATACTCCGACCTACGTGGACTTTTCCTCTCCCCGTAACCCACTTATTTTCAGATGGATATAAGTCCTTAATAATCAGTGGGTTAAAACAGCAAAAAGAAACTGTTTTGTTGAGGTAAAACTTTGAGTTCTGCAACAACATTGTTATATTTACCCTGTAACAATAACTAAACGACAACAACATGGCAAAGCAAATTATCAACTCAGAAAGAATTTCTCAAGTGGACTTTATCCAAGGACGTCCTGGACAATACAGAGCAATCGTTAAAGTACAAGCAGGTTTTATGACCGTAGTTAACGATATTGGAATTGAAAATAACTGGGGTAAACAACAGTGGAATTGCGCAATGGATGTGTTCAGAAATTTCAAGAGAGGTGCCTTACAGACTATCGAATTTTGTCCAGAAGGACAAGAACGCTTTTTAACAGTATTTGCCCGTAAAGCTAAAAAAGTGGTTCTTATGGATACTCAGTTATTCGAAAACATGACAGTAGGTGATATCAACCAAGACTGGTCAAATACCAACCTTTACAGCCAAAATAATTACCAATTGGCTGGAGCTAAAACATGGGCCGATAAAGCATTCGTTAAAAACACAAAATAAAAACAGCACCACAACTTTGGTATATCAAACCCTTTAGTTATATTTACCTGTAACAATCAACAACGACAACATGACAAGAGTAAGAAACAGAAACCGCAAAGGAAACGCAAGCAGCGAGACCATCAAGACCACAATCGGGAAAAGCATCGAACTGGTGCAGCTAAGCAAGGTCAAATTCGATAAACGTGTATTCGAGACAATGGCCACCGGCAAACCTGTCGATAAGCTTCTAAGCAATCAAGGTGGTGTACCACGTGCTACTAACTATATTGTAATTGGCGACCCAGGTGTTGGTAAGTCTACTGTCTGTCTTGATATCATTGCTGACATCAAGAAGGCAAAACAAAAGGTTCTGTTCATTAGTGGTGAAATGTCAAGAGTTGATATGTACCAGTATATGCAGCGCTATCCGAAATTCGGTAATATCGATATCCTTTTCCTTGGTGAATATGCCGATGAGAATGGCAAGCTTGTTATTGAGGAAGTCCTGAAACGTGGATATGACATCGTGCTAGGTGATAGCTTTGTTGAGATACAGGATGCTGTTAAGGAGACAGCCAATATGACTACCAGCAGTGCTGAGAAGTGGTTGATTGATTTAATGATTAAACATAACCAAGGTGAAAACGACACTCAGTGCTATACCAGCTTTCTGATGATTCAGCAGGTGACTAAAGGTGGAAACTTCGTTGGTTCAAATAAGCTTAAGCACAATACTACTGGTATGCTGGAAATCCGGTTTACAGAAGAAGGAAATCAAGAACGCTACTTAATGTTCAGTAAGAATAGAAGAGGAGATGTCTATAAGAAACTGTATTTCAGTCTTAAAGCCGAAGGTGATGTACAATACAATTCTGACCGTTTCGTACAGGAAGAAGAGAACAGAAAAAGACTTGATGACGAAATGGATGAGTTAAAGAAAGATGCAGCTGCTTGGGACAAGATATTTAGTATGACGGATTCTTCTGAAAACGTTGAATCCGTTACTGAACAAATCTGAAATTTCTGATATATACTCTATAACAAAACAAGAAAAAACAGCAATAAAACTTTGGAGTATCAAACCCTTTAGTTATATTTACCCTGTAACAATCAAACAACTATCCTATGATTCAATTAACCAGTCTTTCAGACAACATCGTAAAAGCAAGAGTTGCCCAGGCTATCGAAGCCCAGCCGATCCGCAGAGAGGTTTCTCTTCAACAAGTTCGCATCGTCAATCAAGACGTGATCGAGTATAATGGACATCGTGTTCATATTACGCCAAGTGCGTTTCGTGACTTCATGAACATCTTGAAGATTCCTACCAACTTCGCTGATCGTTTCAAAACCATTGTTGGTCCTGAAGCTCAGGAGAAGTTCATCAACACTATCAAGAATGTAATGGCATCCACTGGAAGCAAGACAGTAACACTGGTCTTGAACCCACGTACAATGGAGATCATTGCTGTACACAAGACTAATCGTAATTTGATCAGTAATGTCAGCGCAATCGATGTCATCACCAATATCATAAATGATGCAGGTCTAGACGTAGCAGACTTCAGTGTTAATACTGACAATGGCGGTATTGCTGTTAATACATTTAGTACAGCAATGAAGTTCGATATCCCAGGTCTTAAAGACGAACAGTTCATTGGAGGTGTCAGTTTCACCAATAACCCAACAAATGGTTTCCAGGTGTCACCCTATATCAATCGTCTAGTATGTGCAAATGGTCTTGTGACACGTGGATTTGAAGAACAGTATAAGCTTACAAAACTTGACAACGTTGAGATGAACCAGTTCATGGAACACTTACAGCGTCTACGAGTAAATCATTATCAGCCACAAGGTTTCACTGATGCTGTACGTCTTGTTAACGGTACAAATGCATCTCTATATGAAATGCGATATGCTGCCAATGCTATCAAGAATGTTGCTGACATTGATAATATCTCTCTTGAAGAGTGGATTCCTCTTAACAGTACAGAAGCTGCATTCAACCGAATCGGTGTAGACACTGATGGCCTTGACACAGCAAAAGCACACAATGCTAAAACTGGAACTTCAGTATGGGAGTTGATTAACGGAATCACACACTTTGCTACCCATGACAATGGAATTGAGATCAGCGATTATGATCGCCGTAGACTTCAAGTAGTAGCAGGTCAATTGCTAAGCAAGAATCCAGATATGTCAAACCTGGTTCGCAGTCCTTTCTAAGAAGTTGTTGATTGATGACCAAAGAGGCCACCGAGCGTGGCCCTTTGGGGGCTCCAGCAAATACCATTCCAAACCTCAACATTGTTAATAACTATTGTTGAGGTTTTTCTTTGGGTTCTGAAACTGATTTGTTATATTTACCATGTAACATTTCAGAAGAATGGCACCGAGTATACTCCGACATGGGGTTTTTTTTAGGGGGCTAACTCACTGCTAGACAGCCAGTTACGTTTTCAGCTACCCTCTTACTAGTAAGCAGATTACATAGTCAGCTATAGACTGTTCTATACAGCAGCTGTTTAGAGATGAGTTATCGTATGAACAGCCTTATACAGCTGCTATAGACTGTACTTTCTACTGTCAGCCCAGGCTGTAGCACTGGTCTACCGGGTAGAATCTATATAGTATGCTGTTTTGTTGAGGTTTTGTTGAGGTTTTTCTTTGGCTTCTGCAACTTCCTTGTTATATTTACCCTGTAACAATAACTATACGCAACATGAAAAAGCAAAAATTAAACTACGACAAAACTAAATTCAAAAACGACGCTGAGTACACCAAGTTCTTAGACGATAAAATGAAAGCTTTGTTCGTTAAAGTTAACAATCAAATCGACGTATTCAAAAGATTAGCAGACAGATAATACACACTATATGAAAGCAACAGAGAAAATTTATAAAATCAAAAAGACCAGAACGGGTCTTGACAGATCATCTGAAAGTATTTTCGAAGGTACCCTGGCACATTTGAAATCTGGAGTCTTTGGTTATACACTGGAATGTGGAGCAAGCTGGAACAGAAAGATCAATCGTAATCCTAAAACCATCGCTGCACTGATCACAGCAATTAATAAATCATATGACGAAACAGAAGGTGGTTATACACGCTCTCATGTCGAATTAATCTCGTAAAAACTTTGGTACGTCAAACCTTTTAGTTATATTTACCTGTAACAATCAATCAACGACAACATGAGAAAAGACTTCAGTATTCCCGAAACCCACGCAGACCTTGCAATTCTGTGTGCCAACACCGGCACTAATACCAGTGATCTACGTGGTACATCTTGTGTAGATTCAACCTCATCTTACGAAGGTAACTATATCAAGGTTCTTTATTTAAGCTATTGGAGCGCAGATGATATCGCGACTTTAAAAGAAGACATTGCCAAGACCAACGAGAGCACCACTGAGTATCAATTTGAATTTGACGGTGTACAAGACTACGAGGTAGAATACGATAACGATCGTTCTTGGCCAGCATCATTCAGTATTAAATCTCACAAGAAAAATCTATAACACATGGACTTATTTATAACAGTGACCGACCCCGCAGATCAGAAGATCATATCTCAGTATTCACTTCAGTATGACTCCACAGAGGAGTGTATGCATGAATTCGAAGAAGCTCGCCAGGCGTGGGCTGAATACCTTGTAGATGGTGATTCAATATCCATGTCGTTTAAGTCTAGAAAGACTTATGTGTCTGAAGTCTTTGCTGGTACATCTGGCCCAAGACTAATCTAAACAAAACAGCAAAGACACTTTGGAGTGTCAACTCTTTGTGTTATATTTACCTGTAACAATCAAACAACGCACACCATGTCTCAATCAGCAAAACTCCGCCACCTGCACCTTACCATTCTTGCTGCTATTAAACAAGCAGAAGAAATAGAAATTCCAATAGATTTCAGCGTTGGCGCCTCACTTTTACTTCTCCATGAAAAAGATCAACTTGTGTATGGACTTGAGAATGTCATCTTCAATCAACTATATGCAGTAAAGCGCGTAGAGGATATTATATACCCAGCGATCGAGACAGAGGAAATTGATAAACTGTGCGTCGCCATCGATAATACATTGTCAAACTAAACAGCACCACCACTTTTTTTCCTGAAAACCTTTTCTTATATTTACCCTATAACAACTACTATATGCAAAGAGAACCTTCATACCACGACCACATCACCCAAGCACTCCGTAACCTAGGAGTTGGAGCCCGCATGGCAAGCTCACTTTTGTCTAACAGACGAGAATTTATTTTAGAATGTGAGCAGAATAACAGACCTGCAGCCAGTGTAGCTAAAACCATCTGGTCTAATTTACCACAAAACATGCGATGAATATGAGTCAGCTCCTTTTCATAGCAGGTCTATCTTATTTAGTAATAGATGACTATTATGTGCTTCCGGAAATCAATGGCCGGGAGCTTACTATTAAAGTAGATGAGTTTGATGGAAGCCTCAGACTGGCAGAGTATCTTACCGACTTCCCTGTAGCCTGGAGCAGCCTCTCTGAAGAGGAGCTCCAGCGCATACAGATGCATCTTCACTTCAAGTATGAGCTGCAGTTACCGCAAAACATGAACTAAATACTGAAAGTTATGACACTAAGTAAATGCTGCGATGCAGAAGTAAAATTTGGAATGGTAGATGACAATGTCGGCCATGGTATGCATGAAGAAACAGAATGTTCTAATTGCGGAGAACTCTACCCTGATGTATATGATGACGAAGAAGAAGATTAAAACAGCAAAAAAACAGCACCACCACTTTGGCCCGTCAACCCTTTATGTTATATTTACCCTGTAACAATCAAACAACGTAAAGATGAACATACCAAGATTTAACCGCCACGCCAACATGGACTCTGCAACACAAAGCAGAATACTGGATCTGATCAGTGATTTAGAAATCATCGAAAGATGCAGTCCCCGCAACGTAATCAATATGCTTTACGGCGCATTTGATGGTTATGACTATTCAGAACTAATTGTCCAGGACGAATTGATCAGCCAGCTTACCAATGGTGGAAACGGCCATCTGGCAAATGAAATCGAGGAAGTTGCCGAAATCATTAAGTCTTACAGCACGGTGACTGCTGAATAAAAACAGCAACAAAACAGCACCACCACTTTGGCCCGTCAACCCTTTATGTTATATTTACCTGTAACAATAACTAAGACATACACACCATGGCAATTTACAGAGAAGGTTTCCACGCAGTAAAAGCACTTCAAGAACAAGCAATCCAGATCTATGACGATGCCTGTGATTACGGTGTTCCAGTTAAGAAAAACGATGCCAATTGGAACCTGGCCAAAATGCTGTTTAATATGTATGGTGATAAAGACACCAGAAGACAGCATGACTATTCCACTGGCAAGAACGTCTATACGTCTTTTAAACTGGTTGACGAATGGGCTGTTAGTGATGAGCGCTTAACGCTTAAACAGGCTACCCAGACCTATAGCCTTTGCTATACTACATGCAGACATGGTAAATGTAAAGGTTTTGATGGTTTCATCTCTATTAGAGAACTTTAATAAAAACAGCACCACCACTTTGGTATATCAACCTTTTATGTTATATTTACCTGTAACAATAATTCAGACACGATGACTACTCAGAAATACCTCTTTACTGACCTCCCAGCCGCCATAGTGGAAGATGAAGATAACCGTGGTTTAAAGTTCACACGTGGTGTAGAGCTGGACCTGTATCATGAATTCAACTGTCACTTCAACGCGAGATGGACACCAGTTGGTATACGTCATCTCATCCTTATCATAGATGTACCAGATGAGCATACCGAGCTTCTACGTTGTGCACTACATAATCTACACCAGGCAAGACCTATCTCCTAATATCTCAACCCCATGTTTAAAACAGAAACAGTAGAAATGGGTACCACACTTCCGGTATCCAGATTGCGATTCGTCAATCTACCCCGAGAGTGGACCCAATACAAAACAGGCTCCATACTGGTAGACCCCAATTACGAGGAGCAGACTTTCGAGTTTGTTGACTACTATACAGAAAAGAATGGTGACGTCAACATCAAGTGCCTGGACAGCTCAGGCTTTACCAGAATCCTGTTCAGTGATAGTGTACGTCTATATAGCTTGACAGGAAAGTACAAAAGATCAGGAAAGCGCGAAAGTCTGCTATCTGAAAAAGAACAACAATTGGACCGCACAGAAAAGCGCCGATTGCGTAAAGAACGCCGGGACCCGATAGTCGCATCAGGAATGGACTAGTCCCGGTTAGTAGCCAGTTCAAGATGGTCAGGTCGTGAGGCTTGGCCATTTTGGGGTTTCTTGGAAACCCTGAAAACCTGGAAAACACGCAAAGCATGGGGCTGGCCCTTTAGATTCCTAGAATTCATGATGAATATTTTAAGTCATGATATTTGTTCACTTACTAATATGCCCAAATAGGAATAGCTGTTGCGAAGCTGAGAAAACCGGGGCACCCGACCCGGTATCAAAAACCTCTGACCACTGAGAGCC
>Ga0214163_1001054_pt1 | contig 12402 bp, 9 predicted proteins | sample LakMenepilimnion_2_FD_153001 | JGI IMG/M metagenome (GOLD analysis project Ga0214163, IMG submission 153001) | Freshwater microbial communities from Lake Mendota, WI - Practice 15JUN2010 epilimnion v4 | ecosystem: Environmental > Aquatic > Freshwater > Lake > Epilimnion/Euphotic zone | place... | reverse complement strand
GCCGGTGGTGCCAACACAGAGGGTCGAAACACCGATGGCCGCTGCCATGGAAAGCGAAAATCTCCCAGCGACTCTGACGCAGGAAAGTCAGGTGCTGCTTTTGAAAACCAATGTTCACGGGCGCATCAAGGAATGCACGGAGCGTGGTCGGCAGTTGCTGGGAATCAGTGCTGAAGATGCCGTCGGGCGTCCGTTGCATCAATATTTCAAGCCTTCTGATGCGAGTGGCTTTTATGCGGAGCTCAACCAGCTTGCCACCAATGTGAACCCTGTTTCAAACCTTATCTGCTACGCCGAAGGTGGAATACAGCATCCATGCCGGATAAAAGTCACTCCTCGTGGAGCTGAAGGCTATGATTTCGAGCTGTATGAAATGTCCGAGATCACCGTGGAAGTGCCAAAGATCACCCAGGCCAGCCCTGAGAGCGAGCCCGCTGTGCCTGCATCCACGCTCTCGGCCATCGATTTGGCGGGCCTTCCCTGGCCTGTGGTGAATCTGGAGCGCGAAAAGCTGCTGCTGTCCGAGACCCATCATCGGATCAAAAATCATCTTCAGATCATTTCCAGCCTGCTGAATCTGGAATCCAACACCATTACCGACTCCGTGGCGCGAGGAGCCTTGCGTTCCAGCCAAAACCGAGTGCGCGCCATCGCAGATCTTCATCAGCATCTTTTCAAGCTTACCTTGGAGCCGACCGAAAGCTTTGTCGATTTTGCCAATGGCTTGCTTGATCGATTGCGGGAATGTTACCAAGTGACAGCGGAGCGCATCACCGTGGCGCTCGACCTCCAGGAAGGAGCCATCCAGCAAGAGTGGCTCATGCCCTTGGCACTGACGCTGAATGAAACGCTCGCCAATTGCTTTGAACACGCATTTCCAGAAGAGCGAGAAGGGTATGTAGAGGTTCGCCTGAACTTTGAACGGGACTCTGGTGAGCTGGTGGTGCTCGATAATGGTGTTGGTCTCAGTGCTAGGACCGGCTCATCAGCTACAGGCAATGGTCTGGGCCTGAAAATCCTGGCCGTCTTCGCCGATCAAATGCGAGGAAAGCTGACTCTGGGCACGGCTGAAAGCGGCGGGACCGAAATTAGATTGCGTTTTCCTATAGCATCTGCTGATATTTAGAGCTAGTTTGGTTTTACTAGCACTAAATGAATGGTTTTGATCGCCTCCGCATCTTGATCGTCGAGAACGAGGGCTTGGTTGGCTGTGATATGGCTGCCAGCCTGAATGATCTTGGCTACCGTGTCGTGGGCACCTGTGCCAACGGTGAAGAAGCTCTGCGGCTACACTCTGAGCTGCATCCTGACCTTGTTCTCATGGATGTCCATCTGGATGGTGCCATTGACGGCATCGAGACCGCACGTCGCCTCCAGCAATTTGGCCCTGTTCCCATCGTTTATGTGACGGCTTGTGCGGACCTTGAGACCGTCATTCGTGCCCGTGAGACACATCCTCAGGGTTATCTTCTCAAGCCCTTCAGTCATGACGAGCTCCGCCTCACTGTCGAGGTGGCTGCCGCCCGTGTTCAAGATGAACTCGACCGCCGCCGCCGTGAGCAGAGCTACTTCGAGACATTTGAAAGTCTTGCTGATGGAGTCATCGCTGCCGATTTGGCCGGGGTGATCGTATTTATGAATCCTGCAGCAGCGCGTGTGACCGGTTGGGAGCAATCCCAGGCGGTTGGCCGCTCCCTACATGAAATTTTCCGCATCTATCATGCAACAGGTGAGCCTGCGATGGTGGAACTGGCGACGCCAAACCAGCCTGTGCTGGAAAGAACCGTCTGGCTGACCTCTCGCGAAGGAGCAAGAGTCGCCGTGCAGGACCGCTCCACACCGCTGCGCGATCAAAATGGCAATCTGACTGGAGTCGTCATTCTTTTTCATAGTCTGGCATCACCTGCGCCAATGGGCACGGCGGCTTCGATGGTGAATCCAAATGTAGCCGCACAGGCGCCGTTGGTCGATGTGGTGGAGAGCATCTCCGACCCTTTGATCGCCTTAGATGGACGCTGGCGGCTCATTTACGCCAATGCCAGTGCGCAGCATTTGCTCGACCGCGGCAGTGATAAAATGCTGGGATGCCAGATCTGGGATCTGCTGCCAGCAGCCACGCGAGAGGCTCATTATGAGGCGCTCTCACACGCCATGCTTCACCGCGTATCGGTGAACCGAGAGCTTTTCCTGGAGGAAAAACATATTTGGTTGGAGCTTCGTGGGTATCCCTTCGCCGAAGGTTTGCTGATACTCTGGCAAGATATCACCACCAAGCGTGAAGAGGCAGATCGAAGACATCGCATGGATCGTCTTGAGTCCCTCGGACTGCTTGCCCGTGGTTTTGCTCATGAATTTAACAACCTGCTGACGGTGCTTTTGGGGAATCTCTCACTCGCGGAAATGCGCCTGAGATCCGCCGTCCAGCTGCCCGAACTTCATTCTGCCAAACAAGCGACTCTCCAAGCTCAGGGACTTGTACAGCAGTTGCTGACTTTTGCCCGAGGTGGAGCTCCGATCAAGAGACCGACGCAGCTAGGCGAGATGGTGGAACAGTTTTTTCAGCATCACAGCCGTGCTCCACGTATCGAATATCGCCTCGAAGTATCACCGCAGCTGCCCACGGTAGCTGTAGATCCCGCTCAAATCCGCCGTCTTCTAGGAAATCTCATCCGCAATGCGGAGCAGGCGCAGCCGGAGGGCGGTGTCATCATCGTCCGCTGTCACGCTCCCGACCCTGGTGAAATGTTTCCACATGACGCCACAACCGATCTGCCAGACCAGCCGACCGGAGTTCTCATTGAAGTCAATGACTGCGGAGAAGGCATCACAGCGGACAATCTACCGCATATTTTCGAGCCCTACTTCAGCACGAGAAAAGCTGAAAACGCCACGGGTCTTGGCCTGACCGTCTGCGAATCCATCGCCAAAGCGCATGGCGGCTCACTTTCTATCCGCAGTGAATCAGGCAAAGGAACTTGTGTGCGCTTTTACCTGCCTGTCGATGCAGATGGTGATGAAGTCGATGCCCTGGGCATGAGCCGTGCCTTTGAAAGTCAGCCTCCATCAGCCAGCCCGCGCATTTTGGTTCTCGAAGATGATCCCCTAGTCCGCAGCTTGATCGTACGAAATCTCAGCAGCCAGGGCTACGAAATCACCGAGACCGCAGAAGGCAGTGAAACCGTCAGAGCCTATCAGGAGTCTATGCAAAATGGTCGGCGCTATGAACTGGTCATTCTCGATCTTTCCATTCCGAACGGCATGGGCGGTGTGCGCACCATGGAGCGTCTTCGTCAGATAGATCCAGAAGTAACGGCCATCGTTTCAAGCGGTTACAGCGATGATCCTGTGATGGCAAGACCTGCTGCTTACGGATTCGCCGCAGTTCTGCCAAAACCTTATGAGCCAGCTGACATGCTGCGCCTCGTGAAAAGCGTGATCAGCCAGCGAGCTGTGCGCAATAGCTGAGCTGCATCATTCTCTCCAGAAGTGCTTCTTTCCTGGATCACGGAAAGCACCTTCCAGGCTATGAAACAGAGAGTTCAGTCGGGACTCCTCTTTGATCACATACTCGATGGTGTGATTATGAGTCGTCGTGGGATAGTTTTTGACGACTTTAGGCTCAACCAGAGTCGGGGAAATCCGAGCGGCCGCGTCTTGCACTAAAGCTCGCGCTTTATCAATCGCCTGCTGACCGGCGGCAAGGGTGCCCGTCCCCTCCAGCCTCACAGGCTCTAGAAAATAAAAGCGCACATGGGCATTCGAATTCAGCGTCAAATTGACTTCGACCACTCTCGCGACGGCATCAGCCACATATTCATGCTTTGAAAGGGCCACGATCTGCGCCGCTTTCACCATATAACGACCGCCTTTGAGTGAGCCAGTCCAGACACCGTCTTGCAGAAACTCTTCAGGCACAGGTTTGGTTTCTGTAGGGCCAGAGTTGTTAGAATTTTGTGCTGAAGCGATGCCGAACGAAAAGCAAAGACCGAGAGCCGTGATTAAAAGCAGGATTTTCATTGTGGTGAAGACTGCCAAACAAAGAGCTGATTGTAAATGATTGAACTCATCTGTTCCCGGTGTGCTGAAAAGTTGCTTCCTGGCAGTCATTGTGGCAACTGGGAAGCGACATGGCACAGGCAGACCAATCCTTAAAATTCTCACCCAAGCTCGTGAGTCAGTGGCTCATTTATGTGTGCTATCGTTGCATGGAAACTGTGCTGGCCATGCTGCCGCTCGTTTTTGTATGGCATATAGGACGTTGCCTGGGGCTCATCGCTTGGTTTGTGGCTGGCAAGTATCGCCGTCTTGTGGTGAACAATCTACGCATCGCGTTTGGTCGCGAGCGTGACGAAGAATGGATTCAGAAAACGGCTCGTCAGCATTTTGCCTCACTTTTGGCCAACATGCTTAGCGGCTTCAAGCTGACCAGTATGTCTGCCGAGAACATCCTGAAACGTGTCACGCTCGAAGGTATGGAACACATGCAGACGGCTTTGGACAGCGGCAAACCTGTGCTGGGCTTGGTGGTGCATCAAAGTTGCTGGGAGATTCTGGGGCAGATTCCATCACTTTGCTCTTTTGGGCGCAAGCCCGCCACGGTTTATCAGCCGCTGACTAACCCTTTCATGAACGCTCATATTTTGAAGGGACGTGAGCGTCTTGGATATGCGATTTTCAGTCGTCGTGATGGCTTCCTCGGGCCTGTCCGGCATTTGCGTGAAGGTGGCAGCCTCGGAGTGCTGGTGGATCAGCACACGGGAGACCTTGGGGTCTGGTGTCCTCTATTTGATCGTATCGGTTCCACGACTCCCATCGCAAGTATGATCGCTCTGCGGATCAAAGCCATGATGGTCACACTGGCTGTCTATGACGATGGCCCGGCGCGCTGGCGAGTGGTTTATGGTGCCGTGAATCCTCATCCTGCAAAATACACCTTCGACAGTCTCACGGCGGAGATGAATCGCTATGTGGAGGGCATGATTCGGCGTCAGCCAGAAAGTTGGTTCTGGGTTCATAACCGCTGGAAGACCCCCAATCCCAAATTTCTTCTTCGCAACTACAAGCGCGGTGTTGCTTTCCCTCAGGGTTACGATCAATCCAGGCTCCAGCCGTTTGAGTTGCTTGTGAGATCACCCAATTGGTTAGGCGATGCCTGCATGGCCATGCCTTCAGTGCGCGCAATGAAATCCGGGCGCCCCGATGTCAAAATCACCATCTTCGGCCCAGAAAAACTCAGAGAACTCTGGGAAGGTCAGCCTGAAGTCTCGCGCTACATTGGCAAGGAAGACAAAGAAGGATTGATGTCGGTGGCAAAAAAAATCAAAGCAACTGGAGTCCGCTATGACGTTGCCATCTTGCTTACCAACAGCGCTCGAAGCGCCTTTGAGCTAAGATTGGCGGGCATTCGAGAAATGGTCGGTTTCAAGGGGGCTTTCAGGTCCAAACTTTTGCGATATAGGGTGGCTGAACCCCTGGGCCAAAACAGTCAGCCCATTCACCATGTGCGCCGTTATTTACGCATAGCATCAGCCACGGGTGCCGGTCGTTCTGAAGCGCTCATCAAGAACCCCAAGGAGGGGGGATTGACGGGGATGCAACAATCCCTACAGCGCATAGGCATCTGTGCTGGCGCCGAGTACGGCCCAGCTAAACGATGGCCGCTGGAGCGTTATGCTGAGGTCATTCGTTCGGTTTCAGCTTCTCATCCTGATATCGAATGGGTCTTTGTGGGAGCTCCCAAGGAAGCACCAATGGGTGAACAGCTTTCATCGCTGGTGGGCGACGTGCGACATTTAAATCTGGTAGGAAAAACGAAACTCTCGGAGCTGATGACGGAGTTAAAGACCTTTCGCCTGCTGGTCAGTAACGACACGGGAACAATGCATCTAGCCTCGGCGCTCAAGGTGCCGACCATCAGTCTGTTCGGCTCCACAGAGCCCACGCTGACGGGTCCCCTGGGGCCGATTCATACAGTAATCCGTCACCGTGTTTCATGCAGCCCATGCTTTAAGCGTGAGTGCCCTTTTGGTCACTACGACTGTCTAACAAAAATTACGCCTAATGAAGTCCGGGAAGCCGTTTTAACCAAAATCACAGAATTAACAGCCGGAGAAACGCCTCTGCTCGATTAAGCAAAGCCGTATTTGTTCAACTGCTCCTCAATGATCTGCTCGCAAACAAAAAGCTGCTTTTCACGCTCACGTCGTCCTTCATCAGCGATCGCTTGAAGAGCGTCAATGTCATACAAATAGACGCCTTCGATGCCGTTTACCAGAGGATCGACATCACGAGGCACTGCGATGTCGATGATCAGCAAAGGCTCCCAACGCCTTTTTTTCATGACTTGCTGGATCTGATCAGGCCTGATGACGAAATGAGGGGCGCTCGTGCTGGAAATGATGACATCCACCTCATGCATGGAGCCCTCCCACTCATCAAACTTGAGGGCTTTTCCGCCCATTTCGGTCGCTAGTTCCACCGCGCGTTCATGACTGCGGTTTGAAACAATGATGCTTTTAGCTCCACGTGAGAGAAGACTCTGCGCACAGGTCCGGCTCATTTCTCCCGCACCGACTAGCATGACGCGACACTGCTTCAGATCATGAACCTTCTCAGCGAGATCGACAGCCACACTGCCGACACTGGTCGATCCGCGTTGGATGTTGGTTTCATTTCGAACCTTTTTTCCAACTGAGAAGGCTTGTTGGAAAAGTTTGTTTAAGGTGCGGCCTGTCGTGCCAGTGTTGAGGGCAAGTTGGTAAGCAGCTTTCACTTGTCCAAAGATCTCCGTCTCGCCGAGCACCATGCTATCTAGCCCACTGACGACTCTGAAAAGGTGTCGAGCAGCTTCTGCTGCGTCGAGTTTATAAGTAACCAAGGCTTCAGCCTGCTCTGGAGCCAGTTCAAACCGATTCACCAAATAGGTGATCAACTCGTCATGAGCAGCCTCAGCCTGTTTATGAGTGTGTGTGGAATAAATCTCAACGCGGTTGCAGGTGCTGAGGACAACACTTTCCTCAAAGCCTTTCAGTGTCTGGACCTGCTGCACAGCTTCAGCGACTCTGGCCTCAGGAAAGGCCACACGCTCGCGAACCTCCACCGGTGTGGTTCGGTAATTCAGGCCCAGGCAGAGCAGTTGGTTTTTGGGTGCCTCTGTATCAACCATGCGACGTCACGAGCCAGAGGGAGATAAACGGAATGATGAACCCGACAGATGCCAGCCAGGCGGTCTGCCGAGGTGACAGCACATGCCGCCACATGATGAATCCAATGATCGCATAAAGAACCCAAACAGCCCAAGCGAAGATCAGCTTAGGATTACTGATCGGCGTCTGCAATTTGAATGAAACCGACAGACTCACACTGAGCAGAACCAATCCGAGCAGCACGAGTCTCTGAATGGCACGCGCAAGGCCTTGGATCGGTGGGAGCTGATAAAACAAGCCTCCGATGCGGTGCTGTTTCAAAAATCGCTCTTGGAGCAAATACATCACTCCCGTGATACAAGCTAGGGCAAAGGCCGCGTAGGCTACCAGCGCGAGCGCCGCATGAAGCTCGACGTAGGGGTCAATCTTCACTTTTTCAGCATAGTCAGGAAACGATTTCGGAACGCTGAAGGCCAGCACATGCATCGCAGAAACAAGAGGGGCCGTGAAGATGCCTAGAAGTGAGACACGGTAGGTCGAGCCTACCAAAAAATACAACAAAACAACGCTCCACGAAATGAAGATCAAAATATCAGAAAGACTCTTCATGGGGCACTGCCCCACGGCCTGACCTCTCAGGTAAACCGCAGTGGTTTGCAGGGAAAACCCGATCAACATGGCTATCCACTGATGACGAGGCCTCCAATTACCGCTTAAAAGAGCCCGCACAGCCGGCACCACTCCGGCCAAGAAGGCGAGTGTGGCAAGCATAAGAATCTGGCGATCTGGCGGCATGATAAAGGATTGTGAGTTTCGCGAGCAGTGCCAGTTATGGCAACCCTGAGTTCTGGCTAAATGCCGCTCTTTCTTGCATCAGCCTTGGTCTGGGGCATAGACTCCTTTGCCTCAGGCTGAGGCACCTCCTATTTATGATTCCTGACTGGCAGCAGTGGCAACCCGGCCTTCGAGCGACGCTCATGTTCATCGTCGATGAAACTTCGCATCAAGTGCTGCTGATCCGTAAAAAACGCGGGCTAGGAGCTGGTAAAATCAACGGGCCTGGTGGCAAAATGGACCCTGGTGAAACCTCATTGCAGTGCGCCATTCGTGAAACCCAAGAGGAATTGGGAGTCACCGCATTCGATCCAGTCAAACATGGAGAGTTATGGTTTCAATTCGTCGATGGGCTGTCTCTTCACGTGGATGTTTATCGCGCCACCAGCTGGAGAGGTGAAGCCATCGAGACGCCTGAAGCCATACCACTTTGGACGCCACTCTCCGCCCTTCCTTTTGAGGAAATGTGGGCCGATGATCGCTTCTGGCTGGCTGAAGTTCTGATCGAGAAAAAGCACTTCATCGGCAAGTTCCTCTTCGATGACGACACCATGTTGTCGACAGAAATAGCTTGGCTGGAAGTATGAAGAATAAAAAAGGCTGCCTGCATGACAGACAGCCTTTTAACAGGTTGGGATCCAAACAACGAGCCTAAAACTTAAGCAACAGGTGCAACTGTCGGCTCTCCGGCCTTCGGGAGAGTGAAGCGGAAACGAATTTTCCCGCGCTTAGCGTTAGCGCGAGCTTTGCGCTTGGTACGCTCTACGGGGGTCTCATGGGAACGAAGGCGACGAACTTCTTCGAGAATACCTTCCATTTCGAGCTTGGTCTTTAGGCGCTTCAAAGCACGGTCAACTGGCTCACCTTTGCGGATTTGAACTTCGGGCATACGTTTACAGAAATGGATAAATTTAAAAGAGGGTCTGCATTGTAGGACCCTGAGTTCATTCGTCAACCGGAAAGATTCTTTCTGATTACTTGCCAAAAGTAAAAAGCACCTGTCATCGCGCTATTTTGTAGCACAAGTCTGGCATGATTTATCTCGACGCAAATGCCACGACCAAACCTGATCCACAGGTGGTGGAGGCGATATTGCCTTATCTGACAGATATTTACGGCAATGCGTCTTCGGGTCATCAATTGGGAAGAAAAGCGAGAAAGGGGCTCGAAAAGGCAAGGTCGCAGGTGGCTGACCTGATGAAGGTGAGTACTGAAGAAATCATTTTCACCTCGGGGGCTACAGAGAGTATTAACTCGGTGCTGTCTTTTGTGCAGCGTGAGTATCCTGAGCGCCCACTTTTAATCATCAGTGCAGTCGAACATGAGGCCGTTCTTGAATGCGCTTCGCGCTGGGAAAACGATGGCGGACGCGTAAAGCGAGTGGCCGTCGATGCTTACGGGCGGCTGGACCTTGAGGAGTTACAAGATGCTATCGAGCCTGGGAAAACGGCCCTAATTTCGATGATCTGGGCCAACAATGAGACGGGTGTGATTACGCCCCTCGCCGAGGTGGTTGAGCTGGCTCATGAGGCTGGCGCTTTGGTTCATGCGGATGCAGCCCAAATGGTGGGGCGGCTGCCTGTGGATCTTTCGTCCATGGCGGTTGATTATTTGAGTCTGAGTGCACACAAGTTTCATGGACTGAAAGGAACTGGCGCTTTGTTTGTGAGCCGCCGAGTGCCTTTTCGTCCATGGATCCTCGGCGGCGGGCAGGAGCGCGGATGGCGTAGTGGCACGGAAAATGTGACTGGCATTGTCGCCTTGGGACTGGCCGCCGAAAAGGCAGCGCAAAGGTTCGCTGTTGGGAGCCATGAGTCCGTGGCGCATCTGCGGGATGGCTTTGAGCAAAAGCTCGCTGCCGAGATGCCTCAGATGATGATTCATGGTCAGAAGGCATCTCGCCTGCCGAACACATCAAGCATCTGCCTGCCAGGTGTGGATGCGGCCGGGATGGTGATCTTACTCGATCAAAAGGGCATCGCTTGTTCTGGTGGATCAGCCTGTCGGTCGGCATCGCTGCATCCTTCTCATGTGCTGGAGGCGATGGGATTTAACACTGAACATGCTTCGAGCACTTTAAGATTTTCTCTTTCAGCTGACACGACTGAGGCTGAGCTTATGGAGGCTGCAGAGCATATCATTTCTTCAGCTGGTCACTTATGCCAGCAGCGAGACTCTCTCGTGAGTTTTTAAACTACCTGATGGTGATGAAATCCTGGTGATTCAGCAGGATGTGGATGAATGCTGCTCGTGCCGTTTCTGTGGCTCCCAATTGCTGAAGGCCTTGCAGACTAAGGGCGAGTTCTTCTGCTGTCGGGGGAGTGGCCAGCAAGGTCTGATAAGCGTCCTGAATGAACTGGGAGTCGCTCGTCACATTCATGGCTTGGGCGATTTTTTGAGCGGCAGCCAAGGACGTTTCGGCATTCATGAGAGCCAAGGCTTGCTGGGGCACAATGCTTTCGGCTCGTCGATAGCAGTCCAACACGTTGGCATTGTCAAAAGTGGCAAGGAACGCGTTGGAGTCATCCCTTGTATGATTGAAGTAAAGGCTGCGACGCGCCAGTTTGTCAGAGCTATTTGCAGGCAGCGTCGGGCCTCCGATCGTGCTGTCTAGTCTCCCTGAAAGTTTCAGCAGGCAATCTCGGAGGGCCTGTGCATCCAGGCGTGTCGAGCTCATGCGCCAGTGATACACATTTTCGGGATCGCGTTCCTGATTGACCGAGGCGGCGTTCAGCTTGCTGCTTGTTCTACCATAGGCTTGGCTCATGACGATGAGACGATGGATGTGCTTGAGGCTCCAATGGTTTTCCATCAGCTCCACGGCCAGGAAATCGAGAACTTCCTGCAGCGGAGGAGCTTTGGATTGTCTGCCAAAATCGAAGACGTTGGTAACGAGCGGCTGACCGAAGTGGCGCAACCAGAGATGGTTGACGATGACTCGTGCGGTGAGTGGATTTTGCCGGTCGGTGATCCATTTTGCAAAAGCGGCGCGGCGACCAGTACTCTCATTAGGGAAGGGCAGGAAGCGTGTTTTATCAGTCTCATCTGGGCCTTCGAGAGCTTTTAATGAGGTGATTACCTTGGTTTGCTTCTTCTTGGTTTCTCCGATGGTAGTGATCGCCTTGGCTCGTGTTGATTGCGCAGCCTGTGGTGACAGCTTCACGGGATGGATTTCGAGTGCCTTGAAGCCAAGCACGGCAGGAACGCCGGGACTGATGTCACGACTCGGATCAGGGTTTTTTTCATCTCCCTTGATGTGAAGGTGTGTTTTGCGTGTGAGATGGAGATCGTAGACCCTAGGCAGGCCGTCTTTTTCCAAATCAGTCTGGCTAGGGATGGCATCAAGCCTCACATGGTACGGCTCAAAGATGGCACGCATCGCGTAGTATTCATCATGCGTAATGGGGTCATATTTATGGGCATGGCACTTTACACAATTCATCGTTAGGCCAAGGAAAGCCTTTGAGGTGTGTTCGATGGTGTCATCCAGCCAGGTGGTGCGGTTGAAGAGGTAATAGTTTCGGGCCAGAAAACCCGTGGCACGCAGCACGTCTGGGTTTTCCGGTGCCAACTCATCTCCTGCGAGCATCTGCTGGAGCATGGTGTCGTAACCCAGGTCTTTATTGAGTGATTCCACGATCCAGTCACGCCAATGCCAGATGTGTTTCTGGCTGTATCGTAGCTGGTTGCCCAGGCCATACCAGTCGCTGTAGCGCCAGATGTCCATGAAGTTTCTGCCCCAGCGCTCGCCATGGTGAGGCGATGCTAGGAGAGCATCGACGATTTTTCGGCGGTTTGGCATGGAGTCTTGCTGCGCAAAATCCTGCTGTTCTTTCAGACTGGGAGGCAGGCCTGTGAGATCGAGATAAACACGCCGCAGCCAGAGCGCTGCATCGGCTTGACCCTGCGGCACCAGGCCCATTTTAGAATGCTGGTGAGCTAGAAGCTGATCGATCGAATGTGCTACCGAGCTTTTGACCGGGGCGATGAACGCCCAGTGGGGGCCTTGATCAAAAGGAGGTTCATTAGCCGACAAACTCAGACTCACCCACAGCATTGCGGCGGTGATGAGATTAAGCAGATGGCGTTCTGGATTCATGTTGGGCGGTGCCATTCATACGGCACTCCTGCCCACCTTCTTTGTAAGGCTTCATTTTGTTGCTGCCGTGATCACATCTCGCCCCAGGGAGAGAAAATCCACCAACCACTGGCGCATGGCTTTAAAGCCACGAATGAGGGTGCTGTCGATGACCTCCTGACAGCCAAAACGGCACGCGATACTTTCCTCCACCTTTCGGTAGCGTGGCAGCAGGATCAGCGTGCTTCGGGGGCGGGCCTCTGAAGATTCGCGGTGTGACACGCTGGGATGCAGCAGACCTTTGCACATCACCAAACCGGTTTCTAAGATCGGCAGCTTTTGAGA
>Ga0214163_1001047_pt1 | contig 12432 bp, 11 predicted proteins | sample LakMenepilimnion_2_FD_153001 | JGI IMG/M metagenome (GOLD analysis project Ga0214163, IMG submission 153001) | Freshwater microbial communities from Lake Mendota, WI - Practice 15JUN2010 epilimnion v4 | ecosystem: Environmental > Aquatic > Freshwater > Lake > Epilimnion/Euphotic zone | place... | reverse complement strand
AGTTATAGTTCTAGGATCGAATCCGGGTAACCAGAGAAAGGGATTTTTTACTTACGTTTATAAATAAATATTATGATTTATTGGTTTACTGGGCAACCGGGACATGGAAAGACCGTTTTAGGAAAACTTCTCGTAGAGAAAATTGGAGATGATACGTTTCATATTGATGGAGATCACCTCAGGGAGATATTCAACAATAAGGATTATTCCGAAACTGGAAGAAGAAAAAATATAGATCTAGCACAAAAGATTGCACATTATTTAGAAAATCAGGGTAAGGATTCAGTGGTTTCCCTTGTCTCTCCTTACTTGGATCAAAGAGAGGAGTTTAAAAGAATAATGGGAGATAAACTAGTTGAGATTTATGTCCATACTGAAGAGAAAAGAGGAAGGGAGGAATTCCACGTGGAAAATTACGAGCCACCCACCGAAAATTTTATAGACATTGATACTACAATAGATAATCCTGAAGATAGTATCATTAAAATAATGTCCAATGAAAAATTACATAGCAAAGGCAGATAAAAAAACATCATCAAACAGTTTACAGTATTCGATGTTTGTTGGTAGGTGGCAACCTTTACACGAAGGACACCAATGGCTTTTTAACCAGTCGTTAGAGGAGGGTAAGAACGTTCTGATCTGCATAAGAGATGTTGAGCCAGATGAAAAAAATCCATTTAAACCAGATGAGGTAAAAAGAAATATAGAGGAATTTTATTCTCATCTGGTTGAATCTAAGAGAGTTAAGGTTATGATTATACCTGATATAGAATCTATAAATTATGGTAGGGGGGTTGGTTATGATGTCATAGAGCACGTTCCACCATCTGAGATATCAGATATTTCTGCTACTAAGATAAGAGAATCTTTAAAGTCGGAGGGGAAATTATGAGTAATAAATTCAAGAAATATCATATTAGATTTAACACCGTATCTAGATCTGAAGACGATAGATGGAGACTAATTGACGAAGAAGGAAAGGAGACATTGGTTTCCTCCGTAGTTGTTAATGGTTATTCATATACCACCAAAAACTGGATAGATGAAATAGGTGAATATAAATGGCACGTATCATGTGAAGGATACTGTACCATCACTGATAATGTAGCTAGAATAGAGACAACTAAGAATGAATCCGCATTAACTAGACACATATTAAAAACGGTATCATATAGAATACTCGGAACTTTAACGACAGTGATAGTTGCATATTCTTTAGGTGTTCCTTTAGAAATATCTTCCATGCTGGGAATCGGCGAACTTTTGCTGAAACCTGTAATTTATTTCTTGCACGAGAGAGCGTGGTATAAATGGATTAGAATAGGAATTAAAAAATAAATAAGTGGAAAGTTATTTAGTGTGGCACATAGAAGGTGGATTGGGAAAAAACATAGCAGCTACCTCTCTTATAGAGTCTTTGCATGATAGATACCCGGATCGGAAGATAATTATTGTAGCATCATATCCTGATGTTTTTTTAAATCACAGATTGATCTATAGAGTTTACCGAATAGGAAACACACAGTATTTCTATGACGACTACATTAAAAATAAGGACACTTTAGTTTTTAGACATGAAGCTTATTACGAGAGTAATCATATCTCGAAGAGAAAGCATATAATAGATAGCTGGTGTAAATTAATGGATCTGGAATATAAGAATCAGATGCCAGTTATTAATTTCAATCTGGTTCAGCAGAGAAGTTCACAGAAATGGATTAGAGAGAAACCAATTTTTTTAATTCAAACAAACGGCGGACCCTTCAATTCAGAATCTGCATATTCGTGGGCCAGAGATATTCCTTTTGATATTTCTCTTAAAATAGCAGAGAGCATGATTAAGGATTATCACGTAATTCAGATATGTAAACCCTCTTCTAGACAAATCCCAGGTGCCGAAGTAATATCCGATCAACTATCACCCATCGACCTTTTTCTTTTGCTAGCTCTTAGCGAAAAAAGACTTCTCATAGATTCTTGTTTACAACATGCTGCATCGGCTTTAAACTTACCTTCCGCCGTACTTTGGATAGCTACTTCTCCCGCTAATTTTGGTTATACCCTACACAAGAATATAATTGCAAATCCACCAGAGATTGAACCTAAATTACCTAATTCATATCTCTTCGATTATTCTTTTGATGGGGTTGCTTATGAATGTCCATATTATTCTACTGATGAAATGTTCTCTATTGAGGAGATAATAAAATCAATCTAATCTGGAACTTTAACCCGATAAAAACTATAAAATAAAAAAACAAAAAATGGAAGAAACTATTAAATTGCCAGAAGAATTGGTATTGGAAGTTCAGGCTCTTAAAGATGAACTGATGGATAATGTTATTAAAGTTGGAAGACTTAGTGTACAGAAATCTTTTTATGAAAAAGATCTTGAAATGATTAACTCCCAGCTGGATAATCTTCATGACCAAGCCGCTTTAATATACCAGAAGGAGGAGGAATTACAGAAAAAGGTAATCTCCGAATATGGTAACGGTAAACTGGATTTTGAGTCCGGTATTTTTACTAAAAACTCCTAACCTAAACATAAAAAGCTCGTTCTGCTTTAGGTACTATTCTTCCTTTATTTTTTAAGGATATATAGAGAAAGTACTTAATGCAGAATGAGCTTCTATCCGGAGAATAAATTTCCTAAAGACGGATCCCCAGTCAGAAACACAAACGGGGAGCAATATAATTTATCTAATCAGAGATATAATTATCACGATGGACTTCAGAATACTTCTAAAGTTAAGAATTCATCTGTAGATAATCTTTTTTCCACCACTGGAGCAGCAGAAGCTAGATCCAAACAAATAGGCTGTGGTGGATATCACCAAGTTACAGTAGATGGTAAAACATTCTATAAGCCATGCGAAACAGCTGAGTACTATGATCTAAGAATAGAACAGCTAGAAAGTGCATTAAACTTCACGTATATAGGTAATTACCGTGTTTTAACATGGGATAAACCATTTGAATATGTTACTTCTTTTAACGGATGGATAATAGATGCCTCCAATAGTAACAACACGGCATCTATATTAAACGGGAATGATATATCTATAGATTTCAGATATAGTATAGATGGCACAACTTGGTCTTTATGGACAAATGTAGGTACAGCTTTAGGTGGGTTAACCAATGAGTATTCTGAGCTTTTTGATATACCTTTAGATCCTAATAATAAGTTTTATCCCGAATTTAGATTTACGTGTGTTCTAGTTAATGACGACGGAACAATAGTTTATAACACGGAAGAGCCTATAGATCCTTCTATAGTTATAGTTAACTTCGAATTGGATTTGACCTATCAGGTTGCTCCGGAAGTGGTGATATACAGACCAGCACCGATATGTACTGATGAGGTTTCTACTAGACCTATACTTTTCTCCAACTGTAATTTTACCTTTAATCCTTATGCTGTTAATAGAGCATTAAACATGTATCAGGATTTAAGTTTAATGGTTAATAATGTTTTTGGACTAGAAGTTAATTATTATTCGGTACAACCTCAAGCTAGAGGAAAAGATGTGGTACTTAAAGAGTATACCATATTCGACGTAGTTGACGAGAAATGTATAAAGGCACTAGTTCCTCAAAATCAATTCCCGGATAATAAAATAAACTTTGATCCATTCGGTCTACAATTCGAAGAACCCTTTGAAATACAAATAGATAAGAGATACTTCGAATCTATATTCGGAAGAGGATCACAGCCAAGGAAAAGAGATATTATCTACTTCCCTCTAACTAACAGAATATATCAGATTAACTCTACTTATCTCTTCAGGGACTTTATGAACGCTCCTGTTTATTTTAAGATAGAGCTTAAAAAATATACGCCAAGATCTAACACTTATTTCCAAGATCCAGCATACAAGGAAGAGCTTGATGGTATATCTCTTACTACTAGTGATCTCTTTGGTGAGGAAGTTCATGCGGAGGAGATCAAAAGTTCAAAACCACAACAATATGCTACAACAATAACACAGATGTCTCAGGACCCGATTAGATCTTATGTTTATAAGGATCTTTCTATTATAGAGTATGATTTAAATAATAACTGGACTATAGTCCTGAATAATTATTATGATTTGTACCAGTCTTTTGCTGATGATTATGAATTTACCTATGATCCTGGTAGATATAGAAATGCTGTTAGATATAAGGTGTTACCTAAATCAGATTCAACAACAGAACTGGCTTATACATGTTGGTTTAGTCTTAAGAATTTTTACGATAATCAACAACTTGCAAGAAGATCGTATCCGGTTATAAATCTAACCCTGGAGTCATCAACTGATGAACTATTATATTTCAATAGCTACCCAAGAAAACATAATTTACAAGTTTGGCAATCCTATGATTCCAATCCTGAAGGATATGTTGCAATCAAGGGAGACAAACTGCACTCTGGCGGATACGAGGTTAGAACGGTTATAGACGATTATCGATTTGCAGTAGATAACAATTCAACCGATTTCTCATTAGGAACTATCATTTGGAAAATGCAGAAAGCACAGAGCAGAAACTTAATTAGTGGATTATACCTTAATGATTTAGAAGAAATAAAGGGAATTAGAATAGATTTAATTCATTCCGGAGTTATGGATGAGCTAACAAATAATTTCCTAGAAGAAGGAAGTATAGTCATTCGCTTGAATGACACCATAATAAATTCTCCACTACAGTTTGTACCAGAGTTTGGCGATTGGTATGGGGTGGTCGTCAACTTCTCTAATGTTTATAAACAGATATCCGCAAATATTTGGGAGATGACATACGATCCAACAGATCCGAACGAGCAAACTAGTAAGCTTAAGAAAGTTCATGAATCGGTTAGAATGTTTACAAATAATATAATATTCGAAGCACCTACCGATGTGGTAACTGATACGCTTAGTCCTTTCTATGAAACCGATAACAATTCTTATAAAATCTACACCGGTCCTATATGGCTTAGTAATGTTAGATTATTTAAGAATATGATAGATATAGATACGCAATCCACTGTATTGAATCAAAATACGGTGAGAGATGCACAGTTAGCTCATATTATTGATAACGCAAAACCGCTTCTGAATATTCCGAAGTTTGCAAGAAACAGATAATTTATGCCTAGAAGAAAACCGAAACCAGAGAAAGTTGTCGAGGAAAAAATAAAGGAAAGTCTCGATTCTATAATAATGCAGGAGGCCCTTGAGAATATACTTCCTGACAGCGACGAACTACCAAGATTAAAGACAACGGATTTAATGGATTTTTCAGGAGAAAAATCTACTGCTTTATCTGATGCTAAGGCTTTACTTGATACTATAACAAAATTCTACATGGACGACACGAGCATGAGCGAGGCCTCGCACGTGGAGTTTAAAAAGAAGGTTGATGCGATGAATTTATCATCGATGATGTTTCAGCTTAAAAGTGCTCAGCATGCTATAACAAAAATACTAGAGGAGATAGATCTTGGTAATATGCACCCTAGACTTTTTGAAGTTCTGGCTCAATTGCAATCGCAGATCATGCAGATGCCTAAAGACTACCAGGCATATCTCGAAAAGATGGAACAGAACTATAAGAAGACAAGGATAGAAGTTGATGAGAAAAAGCATTCTCAGGGTATAGTAATGGACCAATCCTCAGGAGATTCGGGATTTTATGTTAGTAACACTGCGGTTACACAAGACGGAGGACTTAAATCCAGAGGAACCCGGGGAATTATGGAGGGACTGAGAGATATTATAGGTTCCGAGGTGGTGGACGTAAAACCCGAGGTACTTGATCCGAATGCCGTAGTAAATGCTAGAGAAAAGAAAATATTGGATTCGCAGAATCCTAATAATAAATCACATTTTAACGAGGAAGATCAGGAGGAAGATTTTTCTATAGAAGATGATATACTAGAATAATGGAGACCGGAATAGAAAAGGTTGAACAGATAGAAACTAACCACTGGTCTACTTCCAGGGTAGAGGAATTATTAAGAAAAGTTGATGAAGAGGGACTGGACTATAAGTCCGTTGATAATCCTTTTCATGACAATGACCCAGAATTAAAAAGATCTAATATTCTTTGGGAATATACCAGAGAGGAAATATTGGAAATGAAAAAATGTGCTGAGGATGTCAGCTATTTCGCCAAGTATTGTAAAGTAATGACCGATACTGGTTTAGATTACATAAGGCTGAGAGACTACCAAACATCGGTACTAAGAGAATATCAGAATCATAGGTTTAATATATTTCTAGCCCCCAGACAGGTTGGTAAATCCATCACATCATCAATAATACTAGTTTGGTATCTCTTATTCAATCACGATAAAAATGCGATGATTCTTGCCAACGTAGGGGATACTGCGGAAGAGCTAATGGATAAGATTAAGGCTATTATTAAAGGTCTTCCTTTTTATATGAAACCGGGTATGTTGGTTAACAACGTGATGACCATGAGATTTGATAATGGATGTAGGGTATTAGCTAAAACTACTACCAAAACTTCCGGTATTGGTTTTACCATCCACTTCTTATACATGGATGAGTTTGCTCATATTAATTCTAACTTTATAGAGGCTTTCTTTAGATCAACATACCCTACTGTATCTTCATCTAAGGTTTCTAGAATTATCATCACATCAACTCCGAATGGGATGAATAAATTTTATGAGATCTATCAAGGAGCACTGACAGGAGAAAATAGTTTTAATCCAATAAGAGTAGACTGGTGGCAGGTTCCAGGAAGGGACGATGAGTGGAAGAAGAGAGAAATAGGTAACTTAGGAAGCGAGGAGCTTTTTAATCAAGAATATGGCAACCAATTTCTTAGTTCTTCCAGCCTTTTACTGGGATCTGATGAACTCAGAAAAATAAGGAATAACGAAGTAGAATACGCTTGGAGAGAGATCTCCAATCTCCATTATGCTGATGTCAATTACGAGAATCTTATATGGCATCCGAAATTTGATTTAGATAAGGCAAATCTACCAGGTAAGAAGTTTGTTTTTTCGGTGGACCTTAGTAGTGGTGCAAAGGGTGATTTTACAGTAATAAACATATTTAAGGTTACTCCACTTCCTAGAGCTGTTATTGAAAAAATGGAAGAATTTGAAGATGAAGCAGACTTTTTTGGACTGATTCAAGTTGGAGTTTTTAGAGACAATGAGATTAAACTTGAGGATATTACTAAGCTTCTACAGATACTATGTTCGGAGGTTTTTGAAGTTGATAGGGTTAAAATCGCTCTGGAAATGAACTACAAAGGTGAGTTGGTTTACGATAAACTCTCACAGAGGGATGACTTTTATGACGAGATGTTTCTTTTTACTAAGCATACCGAATCTGCAAGGGTGCTAAAGCCAGGAATTAAATACAACGAGAAGAACAAAATGAAATATTGTGAGCTTCTTAGAAGTCTGATGAGGAGGGATAGAATCATGGTTAACGATAAAAAATGGACCATCCCCGAATTATTCACTTTTGGACTAAATAATTCTGGAACATATTCAAGTCAGAGCGGACACGATGATGTTGCTATGACTCTTGTAAATTTACCTGGATTGTTTGATGGCTATGATTTCAATCAGATAGTAGGTGAGGTATTTGATGAATTAGAGGACAATTCATACAAAGACATGATTATCAAAAAATTAGAATCTGGATTTAGAGGAGAGGAAGAAAAAGGATACTCCACTAAAGATGGTAAAAGCTATGGAGATTTCAACAATCTACTATAAGAATGATATTTATCCAACCTCCCCAATAATTCCGATTTTATTTTTGATATATAGTCTAGAAGCAAAAATATCTTTAATGTAATGGCAAATAAGGTAAAAATAGATTACTCTCAGTTTAGAGCATCCGGAGTCTACACCCTAGAATTTGATGCGTCCCAAAACGTAATCCTGACATCACAGACAATACGTCTTGTTGTAGGATTTTCCAATAAGGGACCTTTCAATACACCGGTTTATATCCCAGATGTAACTACGCTAATTTCTATTTTTGGTGACATCGATAGATCATTAGAAAATAAAGGATCTTTTTTCCAAAGATCTATATTAACATGTTTAAATGCAGGCCCAGTGTTTGCTTTAAATCTTTTAAGATTAAACGATGATACGGATTCAGCTAACCCTGATGAGGTTGATTACCAAGCATACTCACTTGACACCGAAGAGTATAATGGTGTTGTAACAAGCAGACTATATTCATCCTACTATAATAAGGAAAGATTCTGGTTTGCTGATCCTAACTATTTCTTGGCTACACTTAGTGTTTCTGACCAGGGTAAATTGTTTAGCTTAGTTAATCTAGGTAAATCACCTATGAGTATTATAGTTAGAAAATCTACGGATTCATCTAAGCCACTTAAGGGATATGACATATTCGCTATAGATTGGTATGGAGCTAACAATGTTCCTACTTTCATGCATCCATTTGACTACATGTCAGATTACTTTATTGATGTTATAGCAGTTTATGGAGATTGGACGAATTATCAGGCACTCTCTATAGATCCACAGTGGAGCACTTATTTTACCGAAAATGGATTTATTAAAAGCAGAATAGACAGCTTTTTATCTGAACCTGATGTTTCTATCGTTACATCAGTAACAGGATGTATTATACCGGATTTCGTAGATCTTAATGGTGTTAATCAATATGTACAAACTCTGATTAATAATAGCACTCCATCTACTGGGTTATTCTGTGCTATAGACGAACAAGCATTTGATGATATTTGTGCTAATGGATCTAAAATAGATCTAGTCGGAAATCACCTTATCGACGAATTAACGGGAGATAGCGATTTACCTAGTCCTAGAATTAATTTCTTAAGCTACGATCAAGTTTTAGTTGCTGACTACCTATATACACAAAACGTAGTTGGAGTAACTGGAGCAACTGGATTTGTTAGTGCTACTGGTGCTACTGTTTATACATCAGGGGCAAAAGTTGGTACCTTATATACATTAACTGGAGTAACTGGTGCAACTGCAGGGGTTGTTTATCAATCTTTCGCTAATTACGACCCTAATGCTTATGATGGCGGATTACACTATCTTCAGACTTCTGGTACAGGCGGTACCGCTGGATATTTACAAACAGCTGCTCAGAAAAATGAACTTAAGACATTCTTAACTGTAACATCATCTAACGACCAGAAGTTCATTTTAGGTGTTGTATCTGGATATACCGGAGGTTTAACTGGAGGATTGATAAATCAGTTTGCAGAGGGTGATTTAGTTAAGTTAAAAGTAACAGGAACTAAGGACGTATCTGGAGAATTAAGGATATTCTTCACCCACCCATTAGATACCGGATTCTACCGATCACAAGGTATTACTGTAACACCGACATACAACTTAACTTCTTACAATACAGGAGCATCTGGAAGTAATCAACCTTTCTATACGGATGCTTATCAATTTGGTAATTCTGATTATGTTGATATCGTTAGCACATCTACACCTAATGGTGTAACTGGACCTAGCGCACCTCTCGGAGTTTCTAACGTATTAGTTGGATATAATGCTTCTTCTCTTTACCAGGATAACAAGTATGCTGAGATTACAGATGGCGATATCATCTGGACTAACAGTAGTGGATCTAACGTTCAATATTTAGGGTTCGAACAAACTGTGGATAAGGATCAGTTCAATTATGTTAATACTAGAGCATTTACCAATGTTTCTTTAGCTGATACGACAATAACAAATATAGCTGCATTCGGTACACCTTACGCATCTAACAACGTAGGTTTACCTGTAGGAACACAGAATACTGATATAGTTTCTCAGGAAGGTGCAATAAATGAATTTGTAGATTGTTCAAGAATCGACGTAACAACATTCTTGGTAACTCAAGATTCTAACGGAAACGCCCCTTTCTCGGTTGGAGATTTGGTGGTTTCAACTGACCTTGATATATGTGAGCCTTCTACCGGAAACAGACAAAATAGATTAGCTAAAATCACTACAGTTTCTGCTACAACTACTGCTGGAACTTTCAGAGTAACTTCAGCTAGACCGGTTCTTTATTATACTTCAGGATCTGGAGTTAGAGTTCAGAAATTTAAATCGATAGCTCAGTTTACAAGATCCTTTGATTTTACATATCTGAGTGGATTCACAATGACAGACTGGCACAGACCTAATGGAAGTGATGCTAGAATATCTGAGATTCTTGATGTTATGTATAACACGAATATTGCTAAGACATTAGCAGCTAAGGATGTTATATCTTACCGATACATCATTGATACATTCTCTGGGCAGATTTTACCAAACTCTAAATACCAGCTTTCTAGATTGGCTATGTTAAGACAACAGGCTTTGGCGATTATAAACGCTCCTTCTATGGCGCAATTTAGAGCTAGTACAGATCCAAGATTTACTGATGCTCCTACTGCAGCTAATCCTTATCCGAGATTAAATACTGCTTATATAGCAGATGGCGGTAACTTATCTTTAAATCCGTCTTACACATTTAGCTTACCTTCAGAAGCTGATGGAGCTAAGTACGCAGCATTCTATTCTCCTTATATTACTGTAAGAGAAACTAATAGAAACGTTGAGGTACCACCTGCAGCATACGTTTCTAATAACTTCCTTAGAAAATTCGCTAACGGGGAACCTTATGCTATTATAGCAGGTCAGAAACGTGGAGTAATTAGCGGAGGTAATATAGTAGGTGTTGAATATGACTTTACTGAAGAGGACAGAGGAAACTTAGAACCTTTCGGAATCAATCCAATTATCAAAAGAAGAGGAATTGGAGTAGTTATCTTCGGTAACCAAACTGCTTATCAGCAAGTTAATTCAGCATTTAATCTTGTTCACGTTAGAGATCTATTGATTAGTGTAGAAAACGACGTTCAAGAGATCTTGGCTAACTACCTATTTGATTTCAACGAAGATTCAATCAGACTAGAAATCAAAACATTAGTAGACAACTACCTAGATGGTGTTAGAGCTGGTGGTGGTATTTACGCTTACCAAACAATTATGGATGCTTCTAATAATACCCCTGCAATCATAGATATGAACATGGGTATAATTGACGTCATAATAGAACCAGCAAGAGGAATCCAGAAGTTCATTAATCGAATCACGGTTACAAGAACTGGAGGAATTGCTTCTGGAGGATTCATACAATTTGTATAATTTATGATTTTTAAAGAAGGCAGATAAATATAAGTAATTATGGCAGGATTATCTCACTTTTCAAATTCGTTATCAGCAATAAATAGGTTTGAACCTGTTTATCTGAATCAATTCGAAGTTACTATTATACCACCAGCAGCAGTTGCCGGAGGTGAAATTTTACTTCAGCACGTATCCAAAGTAAGCGGTCTTTCTTTAGATAAGAACCCAGGACTTGCTACTCAGAAATTTAAGTTTGCTAAAAGAAATTACGCTGGAGCTAAGCCAGATCAGACATTCATGGATCTTAGTGTTAGTTTTTCTGTTAACTTGAACGATGATAACTCAATGTACGTTTTCAAAACTATGAGACAGTGGTCTGATTTAATTTACAATCCACTAACAGGAGCGATGGGATTAAAGAATGACTATGTAGGAACTATAGTAGTTAACATCTTTAATAAACAAGGTGATGTTTTTAGAAGGATTACTTGTAAAGATTGCTTTCTTACAAAGCCAATCTCTCCGATGAACCTAAACTATACATCAACTGACCTATACAAGATAGATGATATGGTATGGGCGGTGGACTACTGGGAGGATTTATTCCTATAAAAAAAGAATTTAAATAAATGGCAGGACTACCACATTTTACCAATTCAAAAGCAGCTATAAGTAACTTCGAACCGGTTTATTTAAATCAGTTTGAGGTTATAATAAATCCACCTGCTGGTATAGTAGACGCCGCTACTACCTTTAACGGTGAGGGGATATTAGCTCAACAAGTTAAATCCATAACGGGTTTAGCAGTAGATATTTCTCCTGCAGCAACAATAGAGCAGAACTATAAGTTTGCTACAAGAAGATATGCAGGGGGTGAACCATCTACCACGGATATGACTCTTTCGATGGAATTTGAGGTCAATCTTAATGATCAAAATTCCATGACTGTTTATAAAATACTAAGACAGTGGTCGGATCTAATTTACAACCCTCTAACTGGAGCTATGGGGATTAAATCAGATTATGTTGGATCTATGGTTATTCAGGTATTTAACAAAAGAGGTGACGTTTTTAGAAGAATAAGAATACCTTCTTGCTTTTTAAGTGAAGCTATAAATGCAATGGAGTTAGATTATGAGACCCCAGCAATATATAACCTTACTGCTAGTTGGATCTGTGATTACTGGGAAGATACCTTCTTATAAATACTTTTATATAAAAAAAATATGAAAAAAAAGAGGCCAAATTGGCCTCTTTATTTTCATATTTTTTTTATATAAAAG
>Ga0214163_1001046_pt1 | contig 12448 bp, 15 predicted proteins | sample LakMenepilimnion_2_FD_153001 | JGI IMG/M metagenome (GOLD analysis project Ga0214163, IMG submission 153001) | Freshwater microbial communities from Lake Mendota, WI - Practice 15JUN2010 epilimnion v4 | ecosystem: Environmental > Aquatic > Freshwater > Lake > Epilimnion/Euphotic zone | place... | reverse complement strand
CTCTAGAAGAATCCCACAAATCCATATGTATTCTATTATCTACAGGCGTCCATCCTTGCACTGCGAGCCCTTGCGTTCCTCCTTGACCCATTCCCCAATAGGCTCCGGCAGTACCTACTAAAGTTGCTGTCCTTTTAACAAAAAATTCAACTGTAAAATTAGGATCTCCGTCTAAGACAGCTGTATTAATATTTGCTTGTACATATTGATTACTGCCGTCAAAGTTAAATGAGCCTCCTCCATCTATAGAACTATATGTAGGCGTATTATATAATATTCCGTGATTTTTATTTCCGCTTACATCGAACCATGTAGTACCAGAACCAGGATAGGAATTTCTATCTGATGCATCTAAACACAATGTTAATCCATTGGTTACTATTCTTGGTCCATTTCCAAATGCCATATTATGATAATTTAAATCTTGTTTTGTATTGTTGGTAGTTTTGTCTTACTTCTTGAGCTGTTAATGCTCTGTTGTATATTTTTACTACGTCTATTTTTTTCTGTGTGTACTCAGTTACACCTCCGTTTCCTACATTCACTATTTGAGTTGATGAAAAGTTTGTATTGAATCCAGTTTTAGATCCTTTTGGTACTCCATTCAAATATGCATATGCTACGTTTCCTGATCTAGTTAAGATAACATGGTTCCACTGGTTTAATGTTAATGTCCATCCAGATGTTGATCCATATGTTGAAAAAGCTGGGTCGTAGTAGTATATTACTCCGTCGCTTATATTAGCTTTTAATGCAAAAGTACTTTGGTTCGGTAATGCTACCATGTGTGCATAACTTGCAAACGATTCTGGATATATTAATACCTCTACTGTAAAATCTCCTGTACCAAAGTTACATGGAATTGCTGTCGATGTAACCATATAATCATTCGTACCGTCAAATACCATTTGAGCATTTGCATCGAAAGATACATTAGTTAAATCTATTGTACTGTTTCCTATTAATGGAAGAAGTCCTTGTGTTGCTGAACGAGTACCTGCTGTGTATGGTGTAGCATGTGTTTTTTGTTCAGATTGAGCATACACCATATACATTACTGTTCCTGTTGTAAGGGCTTCTGCAGCCCAGTAAGGAAAATTATCATTGTTTGGAGCAGTTACTGTATACTTTACATATTGCCAATCTCCTGTCAAACTAAATGACTGTTCAATACCTCCCCACTGTGTATTACCTCTCAATGTTCCTGACCCTTTTACCCAAGCTGATAATGTATACTGATTGCCTGTAGTATATTTTCCACTATTATACTGATGGAAGTGAGAATACGCCGAAGTTGTATTCTTTGTCAATTTTAATACCGGGATAGTTTTCCTAAAAGGACCTAATACGTTATCTGTCCCGTAAGTTACATTACCGTCCCATGAAGCAAATGACCACCCTGTAGTTCCGTTAGTAAAGTCTGGGTTTGTATATTGGTTAGTCGTAGGCTCTCCTGCATAAGAGTTTTTTACATCTCCTACATCATAAGCAAATATTAAATTTTCTTTTGCTGTTTGTTTTGGGCCGGAAGCTTGTGGCATAAATACTTGTTATATACTAATAAATATATAACAATCAGTTTATTGGGCCTGTTTAGCAGCTTCTTTGGCGGCTTTACGAGCTTCTTGCACAATTACTTGCTCTAAATCTTTTTTCTTTTGAGCTTCTGCTGCAATAATCATTTGTTGAATAGTTTGCATTTCCTGCTCTAATTTAATTTGCAATGCAGCTACGAATTTAGCGTCTTTACCTGAAACAGTAATAACATCTAAAGAAGAGCGAAGTAATTGAATCTCTGGTATAGTAATATCTATAGAGAATATGTTCATAACTAATTAGTTTAAGTGGTGATTATTTAGGTTGTTGATCAATATATTGATTTTGCAATTTAATTACTGTATTGTAAAATTGCTCAACTTGATCGCCTCGTAAAGAGCAAGTCTTTAATATGCGTAATAAAAAGTCTAACTCAGGACCGGTTAATTTATTTAGGTCCTGAGCTAGCTCTGAATTATTCAATGTTTTTGTTTTGAAAAATGATGACATAACTATTGATTAAGTATTAAGAATAAATATAAATATCTTGGCTGGAGTTATCAACATAAATGTTACCATATCCTACTGAAGAACCTCCATAGGTTGGTGCTGTCGAAGGAGCTCCTGAATTTGTTACTGCGGTTACCATATACTCTGCGGCTGATACTGTTACTGTATTAGGAGATACGTTTGAGGCAATTGCCCATCTAGCAGTTCCGCCTGCATTGTTTTCCCAATAAAAAGCTTCACCTGTTGCTGCTCCATTTTGTACAATAATACCACCATCTACTACAGAATTAGATCCTGAAGCTAACAATACAAATTGATCAGTAATTGCAGTATTGGTAGAGTTAATGTAAGTTGCAGAACCGGTAATAACACCTGATACAACTAAATTACCACCTATGGTTACTGTTGCACCATCGTCAGTAATTAATGAATCAGTTAATTGAGTGCTACCTGCATTCCATTTAACTAATTTATTATTAGATAGTGAAGCTGCGTTCTTTAAAGTAATAGTTCCTGTTGAACCTTCTGCTGGAGTATGAGATACTGAAATACCTGAACCTGCAGATATATCTGACATAAAGTTACCAGTAGTGTCAGTTCCTAAAGCTACTGAGTTAGCTTGAATAGTAGCAACACCACCTGCGGTAATTAAAACATCACCACTAACAGTACCAAAAATTGATCCTGAATAGTAAGGCAACATTGAACCAGAGTTCACTGACCATGTTTGTGCTGACGATCCATTAAATGATGTACCGTTTAAGCCATCTCCTGTAGATAAACTATTATCTAATACAAGTGCATGTAATCCAGCGCCATTACCTTGGAATGATCCAGAGAATGAACCACTTAAAAAAGTAGATGCCGGTGCAGTTGCAATTTGTTGGTTTGTACCAACGGTTAATTGATTTAGTATCGCATTACTGCCGGATACTATGACCTTTTTCCAATTTGCCATTTTCTTTTATATATATTGTTAAAATCTTCATTAATAAATATGTAACTAGTTAAATAACCTTTTGATATATTAATCTACCCCTACAAAAAGTGAAGCAGAAGTAAAGTAAATTTGTCCATATCCTGCTGGTGCTACTGGATCTGCCGCTTGTACATAAAATTGAGTAACACCTGTCGACATTACTTTTAATAAATTTTGCGTTTGGCTAATTGATTTAACTATAAATACATCAGATACATCTCCTAATACAGTTAATGAACCTGTCGCTGCTGTATGATAACTTTGAGAAGTATGCAAATTAGCTCCTGATAAAACCCATCCGGAAAGTGCATTAATACCTGTAATAGCAGTTAGTGGAATATTAGATAAAAGTAAACCAGATCCGGAAAATATCAATGCCGATACTGATCCAGATACGTTTAACGATCCAGAAAGATACTGACTTCCAGTTTCAAAGAGACTAACTGCTCCGTATATTTGCTCAACTCTTATTTGCGACATTTTATGATAAACTATCTTGTTCTATAAATTTTCCAATTCCCACGACTTCATCTCCTGGTTTAAAACTATAACCTAAATTAGCAGTGCTAACTACTAGCGTACTAACAGTACCACTATTAGTAAATGTCGTAATTGCCGATCTTTCAATTAATACTCCATTGACAAAAAACATAAAATTGTTTATAGTCGTTGCTGGAAGTGGTGCTGGAGCGGATTCCCACCCTGAATTAAATATTACAGTATTGCCATTTGTTGCAACTCCTGTCAATTGTCTATTTGTATTTACGTATAACATAGCAGCGTTTAATGTTGATGATGATGTTGCTCCAGTTAAACCTGGTTGAATTAATGCAGTGCTTAAAGAAGCTACTCTAGCAGTTGCTTGAATTGGAATAGCCGAATCAACTTCCATTCCTAAAACCAATTTACTAATTGGATTAAGTTTATATAATGCAGGTGCATTAGCACCATGTGTATTTAAAATATGAGCCTTTGTTCTCATACCCATTGTAGCTCGCACTAAACGATCTTCTCCGGTAGAATTAACTGCTTCAAATGAAGGAGTATCAATATGAGTTATAAATTTATGAGAATCTCCAAAAGCTTTACCGTCAAACCACATTAGTTGCTCAACTAACTCATTTAATTGAACTGTATTGTTTGTCCAACAAAGCAATTCATAATCAACTTGCACAAATTTCGGAACATCTATTGAATAATATTCTTTCTTTGGTTTGTTGTTTGTTAATCCAAATCTATCGTATCTATTAGCAGCTGTATATTTAGTTTCAAAAGTAATTCGAGCTTCTTGAGTTTCTAGCACTTTTAAATCTTGAATGTCTTCTCGTTTAGTAACTGAATTTCTTTTTATCATTATTAATGGAGTGAGAAGCTTTCCTTGGTTATCACGAAGATATCCATGCTTTTGCACAGCAGACCATTTCTCGCCTGCAGCAAACAGTACAGGAACAGTAATAACAGAGTTCTCTTCTATTACGGTAGGCTGTATAACATTCTCTATATGCCATTTAACCGCATAGTCTACATCATATAGTGCAATAGAAACGTCCTTAATTGATTCTCTTTTTATATCAGAGTAACCAGCTAATTCCTTCACTTCTTTATTGGAAGTTGAAGTTGCTTCTGTTCTATTTGGTTTATTTATTTTCATTATAAATTGCTAGGCAATGTTGAGTTTTTAATTGTGCTTGAATTACCAAATCGAGTTTTAACGATATTAACTTTAGATTGACGAGTCATATGCGTTTGACAAATAATTGACACGCTATAACCATGAGTATCGCCTCCGAACCAATCGCCTGGGTCTTTACCCGCTACAACTTGATTTTCTACAATTCCATCAATTTCAAAAAATCTTGAGTGATACTCAATTACATCTCCAATTTCAACTGGTAAACTTTTATCTACTAAATCGTCACGAAGAAATGCAAAAGTTGAAGTTTGACTTACATCAGATCCATATTCTTCAGAACTCCAAGCTTGGTCATCTACAGTAACTAAACAATGAACCAATTTAGCTTCATTATATACTTTGTTATCAGACTCTTCATATAAATTAGTTGTAGTTGCATTTAGATTTAATTTGTAGACTAATACCTCGGTGTCAATTACCCGATGTAATAGTTCTTTGTTTAAACTTCTAAATAGCGATACATCTCGCTGACCTCCGTATAATGCCATTATCCAATATATATTGGCATTGGTACTTTAGTTAATTGAGATTGGATATTGTCAGCTTCTTCAGTCATTTTTGCTAACTGCGCTTGTCTTGACACTGCATCCAAATTCTCTCTTAATTGAGTAATCAATGCTTCTTTTTCTGTTTGTGCTTGAGATACCAAATCTGCTCCATTTAAAGTAACTTCAGATCCTGGAATAGGAACTGTGCTATATTTGCTACGAATATTTCCTAAAACTTCTTTTGCTAGAGCCAATGTATATTTGAAAATCCATTGTCTACCTGCAGGGTTTATATATCTATAAGTATGTAACTCGTAAGGAGCATTTGAAAAGTCTCCTATAGAATTTGAATTTGCGTTAAATGCTAAATTTGCTTTATCTTCTACAGTTACATAATTTATATACATTGTGTAATCGTAGGTAGGTAGCGGAAATATTCTTATTCTATCTCCGGTAATTTCAAAACTATATGCAGACTTACGAATCATGTCGTTAAACTCAATTGCTTGAAGTCTTAATAAATCAGCATATACTGGCATCATTAAAAATGATACTCCTGGAGAATATCCACCCCATCCAAAATTTTCTAACATTTGTTGAGAACCTAAACCGGTACCAACGAATGGGTCAAAATATCTAACAATAGCTGGAGGTGTATCATGAAATACTTTTTTAACTTCAATAGTCTTTGTAGCATCTGCAGCTACTTCATATGAAAAGTCATCTAAGCTATATACTTGATGTCCTTTTGAAACCGCAATAGATGCTGTTTTATAGGTCATATATCCACCAGATCCTGCTTCAGTGCCATAATTCTTCGATACTTGCACAAGACGATTTAAGGTAGTATTTACCGGCCTACCGGTTAAATTTGAGCCGGTGGGAGCACCTTGCAATTGAAACATATTATCTCTAATTGCATATTGATTCAATTGGTTGGAATATTCTAAAGTCGCTTCTTCAAAACAAGCGTAAAAGTGAATTGATTGAAGTTCAATGTCATTTAATGGATAACCTAATCGAGTTGCTGACCAATTAGCTACTTTATCAGCGTGTTGCTGAAATGTAGTGTCCGTATCAAAAAACCCAAATGGAGTACTTCCAGGGTTGAATGATGATGAACCGGGCCATATTGGAATTTGAATTGCCATTTGCGAGTATTCTATTTACTTATAAATATCGCAAATATATAAATACTATATTTTTGTTAACTTAGATAATTATCTAAATTTAAGTAATAGTACATTAAATGTAATATGCGGCAATGGAATGAACCATCACCGCACTACAAATAATTGTTAATAAATTATTAAGATAATAATGAATAATATTCTTTGAAATGTTTAATACGATCTGATAAGCCAATTGTACCGCCATTTACTCTTTTAGTTACTGCTGTTACAGTTGCGTCGTCTGCTCCTTTATCACAAATAGACCAAAGTTTATTTGAATCAAAAAAGAATGCTGCTGAAGCTAAAGGATATTTAGTAGCTACTAAATCTGGATTAGCAACGCAATCTTCACCAATAAATTTAGTGAAACCTGTGTAATTTGATTTACCAGTTAATTGGATATAACCTCTACCTCTGAATTTGAATCCTTCTTTAGAAGCTTCATCTCCATTACCCATTCTAGAAGCATATACTTTAGAAGCAATCTTCTCAGGGTTTCTAGCATAACCTGCTGCTGTCGCTGCATTGAAATACTTAGGAAATATTTTAGTTAATCCGTCTGCTGAATAATTTAAGTTTTCAGATACTGCTTTGAATCCACCAGACTCATGTCCACATTGTGCTAGAAAATGAGCTAAACGTAAAGTATTTGTAATGTTAAATTTAGCTGCCGTAGTAGGAATTTGTGCAATAACTGCATCAGGAACATGTCCTTTTAATTTGTCTAATTTGAATGAAGAGGTTGAAACTACTGCTGGAGCTGCTGCTGGCGCACTGCCAAACATCTTAGTCCAAGTTCCATCTCCAACCATACCATCAGCTGTTAAGCCGTTAGCTGCTTGCCATTCTTTTACTTTAGCTTCTGTACCCGGGCCGAATGCACCGTCAGCTGCTAAACCTAATTTTGCCTGAAGTTGTTTAACTTCTTCTCCTTTTGATCCGTTTTTTAATAACATAGTTTGTTTGTTTATTTATAGATTATTTTTCCTTTTTCTCCTGATGGTGGACGAAACTTTTTAGACATTATTTCTAATTTAGCCGCGTCAACACCATGAAGATTTCTTTGTGCTAATTTTTTAATATCTTGTTTATTAGGCTCAAAGACTACATAAATAATCTTATAACCTAACTTCTCAGCCATATCTTCGTATGGTAAACGTTCTTTATCGTTTAAATTGGTATTGTCAATAACTACGGTTGGTTTTTTCATTAACATATTATCATGCGCCTTATTCATACATTGTCTATGAGCTTCTGATAATTTAGTAACGTCAAATTTATATTCGCCGCCTTTTTCAAAATAATGGTCTGCTGAACAAACTACTGGATTTGGTAATTTCTTAATAAATGTAGATTTTCCAGATCCTGGAAGGCCTACCATAATAACCAAATTTAATTTAGCAGCTTCTTCATTTAATTTGAATGTCTTGTATATTTCATTAGTATATACTTTATTTGGCTCAAACTTCATTGTATGAGCTTCCATATCTTCAAATACTATATCTAATATATCTTTTAATTTCATAAGTTTATATGCTCCGCTTCTGTAGTATGTATAACTTTCAAAGTAACATCAGGGTACTTTGATATTAAAGACTCTACTGCTTTTACATTTTTTATAGAGTCGTCAATAAATACAATATCATTATATCCTTTATTAATTTCTTTTTCAATATACTTTGACTTCTTTTGTGGATTTGCGTCCCCTAAAGCTATCACATAAATATCTAAGTTAAAATTCTTTTTAAGATAATACTTAACTGGAAATGCTAATAGCCTAGCAGTTAAAATAGTTGTCTTTGTTGCTGGGTTTGAAGCCGCTTTTTTAAGTAAATTCAAATTTGTTTTAATTGGAACTGCATTTTTAATTATTGCATTGAATTCTTTAAAATTAAATACATCTCCTTTTTTAGGCTCGTATACAGCAAATTCAGCTGGAGATAGTATAAATTTATTATCTCCGTTATGAACATGTATATTTGCTTTAACCTTTGCTAAAGTATCATCAAAGTCAAATATTCTTAATTTCTTTTTTACAGCTTCAATTATCATTATCTATCGTATTCCTTATATACTGTTAATATTTCCGGAACTATTGGGTGTCTATGATTTTTTTGTAAAGTAATTACTTTAACACCATTTACTCTAGATTCTAAAATCTTAAAAAAATCAATTCCAGATTCTTTTTTATTTTTTAAATCTATTTGAGCGGTGTCGCCACAAAAAATCATTTTAGAATCTAATCCTAAACGACCTACAATCATTTCGGTTTGGTTGTTGTTTACGTTCTGTGCTTCGTCTACAATAACCACTGCGTTAACAAACGTTCTACCTCGTACAAATGCGAACGGAAGTATCTCTATATCTTGAGTCTCAACCATCTTATCAATTGCTACTTTATTATATAACATATATAAGTTAGCATAAATTGGAGCCAACCATGGATCCATTTTTTCTTTCATAGAACCTGGCAAATAACCAATGTCATCTGCTGAAGCTACATTCGGTCTGGTAATAATAATTTTTTCTATTTGGCGATTAAAATACATATCTAATGCAATTTGACACGCTAATAGTGTTTTACCAGAACCTGCTTGGCCTTTTAATAGAGTAACCGTATTAATTAAAATATCAGCTTTTGCCTGCTTTTGTTCTTCGTTGAGAGTTAAGTTAAACTTGATTGGATTTTTAGGTTTTCTTTTCTCAGCGTTTTTTAATTTTTCTAATTTGTCTGCAACTGGTTCCATATAACTTAGTTTAAGTTTGTTTTTAATTAGTTTGATTTCTCTTCCATATATGCAGCAACGCTGTGCATATAATCAGAAGCTAACGTAATATATGCTGATACCCAACCTGGTAGATTATCTTGATCGCCAATTGATTTATAAAGTTTGGCTCCATTCATAATCATATCACGAAGTTCGCTTTTAGCCATTTTAGCTTCATGATCTGGTTCCGTTGGTGTAAGCATATTAGTCATTTCTTCTTGAACCATTGTTTCAATTAGTTTTTTAATATTCTTATCCATGTTTATTACTTTAATATAAATATCTTATTTGAGCCTTTTAGTCATAAAAAAAGAGGCTAATTACTTAGCCCCTTTTAATATTAAGTTATGACTTAGATTAAACTAAATTCAAACCGTGAACTTTAATAGTTCCGTAGAATTCAGGACGAACCATTTTCTTAGCATAACGAGTCATAACACCTTTACGTGGAGTAAAGTTGGTAGGATCGTAAACTAATGGAGTCATGATCAATGGAATATAAGGAGCATATACAGCACCAGTTTCAAGGAATTGAGAACCTCTGTAACCTAACAAGATTACGTTGTCAGTCATATATGGATTTTTGTATACAGTGAAGCGGCTGTTTAACATACCAACTTTCTGAACACCCATAGCAAACTGCATTTTATCACCGTTAGTGTCAGCTGCATAACCTGGGATTGATTCCAAGATAGTAGCTACGTCTGGAGAACATACTAAGAAGTTCGCACCACCACGCATTGTCTTTTGGTGAATTTTGTTAGATACTTTTTGGATTTTAGTTCCTAAAGTTTGGAACCAAGTGTTTTGAGTATAAGCTGCTGCTGCAGAGTTACCGATAGTCGAGAACGTATCAGTTGCTGCAGAGTACTCATAACCTAAAGCTGCTGACCATACTTCAGTTGTCACAGCATTTTGGATCAACATATCTAAGATCTCTAAATCAATCTCTTGAGAGATATATTCAGATAACATAGAAGTCAATTCAGCTTCTGCATCAATTGAGTGGTAAGCGTTTAAGTCTTGAGCAAATTCTGGAGACCAAACTGCTTTTAACTTACGAGTTTTAGCAACGATAGCCTCAGATTTCAATTCAACATTGATTTCAGGGATATTGATGTCAGCACCTGTTGTATCTTCAAAATCACCACGAGTTGAAGCTGATGGTTGTTTTTGGTATGATACAGTTACGTTTTGATGATCGGTAGTTGCTAATGAACCAGAGATAACGAATGATACAGTGGTATCATTGATGTTTCTAGTAAATTGTGGGAAGTAAGCAGCGATACCAGTTCCTGAAATAGAATAAGCACGAACGCCTTCTACATCTGGGTTAGATAAACCTGCAACTGCTACAGTTACTTTCTTAAATGCACTTGGAGTAGAACCAGAGTAAGCAGCGATAAATTTAGAGTCATAGTTGAACTCGTCATCATCATTACCTGATAATACTAAAGATGAAATAGAACCAGTAGTGGTAGCTGCAGCGAATGAACCAGATACTCTGATTGTTGCTGAAGACTCATTGATTGAGTATCCGAAACGACCTGAACCATAAAGACCTTGAGAAGGATCAGAAGTGGTAGTAGTTACACCGAATACTGAGTTATTTTGGTAACCTGCAGTCGAAGGAACATTGCTAGAGTTTGAAGTAGCAAAACCTGGTTGAGCTGTACCGTATTTGAAGTCCATGTAAAATACAAGACCTGAAGGTAAGTTCATAGGTTGAACTGATACGAAATCTTTAGCAGCGATTTCTGCGAATACACGACGAACTAAAGGTAAAGCAACACCTGACCATTGCTCAGAGTTGTCTGCAGTACCAGTACCGTTTGCTTCAGTTACTAATTGTTTAGCTTGGTTTTCCAACATAATAGCCATACCGTGTCTTTCGTATTCGCTATCGATGCCTTCTAATAAACCAGTCTTAGACCATTTGCCTACTAGGCCTTTGGTTTCTTCCATTTGACGACGCACTGCCGAAGTGCTATCGCCTAAGATGTTTTTTAATGACATTGTTATTGATTGTTTTTTTAAGTGTTAAAAATAAATTACTTTAAACCTGCTAATTTTTTAAATCTGTTAGCTAATTCAGTACCTTCAGAAATCACTTGCTTAGCTGGTTTGGTAGAAGCTACTGGCTTCGAAGCGAATGATTCTTTAACTACTTTCTTAGAAGATGGCATTTTAAAGCCTTCTGCTAATGTTGAATAAACTAATTTTACTTCACGTAAATTGTGAGCTCTGTCAAAGTTTTCGATAACTTTCATTTTTTGACCTTCATTAAGGCTAAAGTTACGGAACAATTTGTTTGAGTAAAGAAGTTTTGCGTTCAATAAATTAACTTCATTGATTTTGTCTTTTAAGAAACGAATAACATTGTAAGCTTCTTCTAAATCTTCTTTAGATTCTTCTTCTTCTGCTTCAGTCATTTCTTCTTTTTCTTCTGTCTCGTCTTCTTCACGTAAAGAACGAATAATTTCGTTGATGTCGATGTCTTCATCCATTTCGTCTTCAGAAGTTTCTTCTTCAGTTACTGGAGCTTCTTCCTCTGCAGGCATTTCTTCTTCAGCTTCTTCCATTTCTAACTCTCTGATGATTTCTTCTAGATCTAGATCGTCATCTGACATTTCTGGCTCTTCTGCCGGAGCTTCTTCTGCTGGTGCAGCAGGAGCTTCTTCTTCAGTGCCCATTTCTTCTTCGCCTTCGCCCATCTCGTTTGAATCATCTTCCATATCCATTTCTTCACCTTCCATTGCTACTTCGTCAGCTGGCATTTCTTCGTCTTCTTCAGACATTTCTTCAGCTAATTTTGCAGACAACATAGAAGTTAATCTTGGAGTGAAAGCTTCTTCAAGAGCAAGTTTAGCGTTAGCTAAAGCGGTTTCTCTTACAGCTTTTGCATCAGCAATAGCTTCTTTTAATAAATCTTTCATGATTTGTCCTCTTATTATAATTTAATTGGAAATAAGATTATTGGGAATCTTAATAGAATAAAAATTTTCTAGCGCCTTATATAAAGATGTAATGAATAAGGCATTGTGCGTTACACAAATAAATATGGGCATGCTTATGAAAACACGCCCATTTGTTAATATTTTTTTAAAATTATTTAGAAATAACTTTAGCTACGATTGTTTTAAGTATATCAACAGACATATCAGATCCTTTTAAAGTATCCACTGTTAAGTGAGTTAGCTTTTCTAAATCAGATCCTATGTATGTGCTGGTATAGCGTCGTATAATTTCATTATATTAATTTTTGTGCCATTGCATTGGCCAACGTTTCATTATAGAATTTT
>Ga0214163_1001042_pt1 | contig 12464 bp, 9 predicted proteins | sample LakMenepilimnion_2_FD_153001 | JGI IMG/M metagenome (GOLD analysis project Ga0214163, IMG submission 153001) | Freshwater microbial communities from Lake Mendota, WI - Practice 15JUN2010 epilimnion v4 | ecosystem: Environmental > Aquatic > Freshwater > Lake > Epilimnion/Euphotic zone | place... | reverse complement strand
GGTTTAGTATATTTGATGTTAGTGAAATAAAATAAAACTAAAATGAACGAAATTGAAAGAATGCAAGAGTTAGCTAATGTTGCTAATAAAGCTGATATTAAACTTAAAAAACTTTTAAAAGTTAATAGTCACGAGTCTCTTTATAATAGTATAATTAATATACCTGCTAGTGAAGCAAATAAAGTAGCTTTAGGAATGGAATTAATTTTTAATAATTTTGATTGTGCTCCTAATGGAGGTGTAATTAGTAATGTTATAGAATATTTAAGACAAAAATCAAAATAACCCCCGCTATAGTCTCAGTATTATAGCTCTAGAGTCTAACCCCGTAAGGTTAGGCTCTTCTTATATATTTATATACAACAAGTTGTATGAGCGACCAACAGAATATTAAAGATATAATTAAACAGGAGTATATTAAATGTGCTACAGACCCTGTTTATTTCATGAAAAAGTATTATTGGATACAACACCCACAACGTGGACGTATCCAATTTAATTTATACCCTTTCCAAGAAGGAGTATTACATCAGTTTAAAAAGAACAAGTATAGCATTGTAAATAAGTCAAGACAATTAGGTATTTCTACCTTATCATCAGCTTATTCATTATGGTTAATGTTATTTAACAAAGATAAAAACATACTTTGTATTGCGACTAAGCAAGAAACAGCTAAAAATATGGTTACTAAGGTTAAATTTGCCTATGATAATCTACCCAGCTGGTTACAATTAAAAGCAATAGAAAATAATAAATTAAGTCTAAAACTAGCCAATGGATCTCAGATAAAAGCAATTGGTGCGACTGGCGACGCAGGTAGATCTGAAGCCGTGTCATTGCTATTACTAGATGAGGCTGCCTTCATTGAAGGTATAGATGAGATTTTCGCTTCTGCTCAACAAACCCTAGCTACTGGTGGTCAGTGTATAGCAATATCAACTCCATATGGTACAGGTAATTGGTTCCATAGAACATTTATTGGTGGTGAAGAAGGAAAAAATGGATTTACAGCCTTAAAATTACCTTGGACTGTACACCCAGAACGAACTCAGAAATGGAGAGATGAACAAGATGCTATTCTAGGAATTAGAAACGCTGCTCAAGAATGTGACTGTGACTTTACAACTTCAGGTGATACAGTTGTTGAACCTGATATTTTAAATTTTTATATTCAAACATATCAAGCTGATCCAATAGCTAAAGGAGGATTTGATGGTAATTTATGGCGTTGGGAATATCCTGACTACTCAAAAAATTATATTGTAGTAGCTGACGTTGCTCGTGGTGATGGTAAAGACTATTCCGCATGTCATGTTATTGATATTGAAGGTGCTAAACAAGTAGAAGAATACAAAGGACAATTGGGTACTAGAGACTACGGTCATCTATTAGTATCTATAGCTACTGAGTGGAATAACGCTTTATTAGTAGTAGAAAACGCTAATATAGGTTGGGATACAATACAAACTATTATAGATAGAGGATACCAGAATCTATATTACTCATCTAAGTCAGATACAGCTAATATCACAATGGATAATTTCTTAAGTAGAAATGATAATAACTTAGTACCTGGATTTACCAACTCAACTAAAACAAGACCACTTGTTATTTCAAAATTAGAAGCTTATATGCGTGAACGAGCTTGTATTATTCAATCACGTCGCACATTAGAAGAATTAAGAACATTTGTTTGGAAACATGGTAAAGCCCAAGCCAATGATGGATATAATGATGACCTTATAATGGCCTTTGGTATTGGTATGTTCTTACGTGACACCGCTTTAAAATTCTCTCAAACAGGTATGGATTTAACTCGTGCTTCACTTGGAGGTATAGGAAGAATTTCATATAATACCGGAGCAACTAGCGTATACTCTCCACATAGTCCTCAAAGTAACAACCCATGGCATATGGATGATGGTAGAGGTGGTATGGAGGATATCAGTTGGTTGGTTTAAATAAATATTTATAACATATACTAAGATATTATGGGATTATTTGACAATCTAAAACGGTTATTCTCTTCAGACGTCGTTATTCGTAACGTTGGCGGCGATGAACTAAGAGTAATTGATACAGATCGTATACAATCATTAGGTACACTACAAACTAACGCGCTTGTAGACCGTTTTACTAAGATTTATACAACATCTGGCGCTGGTATTTACAACGTTAATAACGTTTATAACTACCAAACATTAAGAGTACAACTTTATACTGACTATGAATCAATGGATACAGACGCTATTGTAGCATCTGCATTAGATATTATAGCAGATGAATGTACTTTGAAAAACGAACATGGTGAAATGCTCCATATTCGCTCATCTGATGAAAATATTCAAAAGATATTATACAACTTATTCTACGATGTATTAAATATTGAATTCAACTTATGGAGTTGGGCTCGTAACATGTGTAAGTATGGTGATTTTTATCTTAAATTAGAAATTGCTGAGAAATTTGGTGTATATAATGTAATACCATTCTCAGCTTACTCAATTATTAGAGAAGAAGGTACTAACCCAACAAATCCTACTTATGTAAGATTTAAATACGATCCAACATCAGTATCTGGTATCACAACTCCACAAACACAATACGCTTTAGGTACAGCTACATCAGATATTTACTTTGAAAATTACGAAATGGCTCACTTTAGACTAATAAGTGATGTTAACTATTTACCTTATGGTAGAAGTTACCTAGAACCAGGCCGTAAGATATTTAAACAAATGGTTTTAATGGAAGATGCGATGTTGATTCATAGAATTGTTCGCGCTCCTGAAAAACGTATTTTCTATATGAACGTAGGTGCTATTCCTCCAAATGAGGTAGAAGCATTTATGCAGAAAACAGTACAAAAACTTAAGAAAGTACCTTATATCGATCCTCAAACAGGACAATATAACCTTAAGTACAATATGATGAACATGATGGAAGACTTTTACATCCCTGTAAGAGGAAATGACCAATCAACACGTATTGATACAGCGAAAGGTTTAGAGTATAACGGTATTGAAGACGTTGCTTATTTAAGAGACAAATTATTTGCCGCTCTTAAGATTCCTAAAGCATTTATGGGTTATGAAAAAGACTTAACTGGTAAAGCTACATTAGCCGCTGAAGATATTCGTTTCGCTCGTACAGTTGAACGTATTCAACGTATATTATTATCTGAATTAACTAAGATTGCCTTAGTACACTTATATACTCAAGGATTTGATGGTGAACAATTAACAAACTTTGAATTATCATTAACAACACCTTCTATCATTTACGATCAAGAGCGTGTTAACTTAATGAAAGAAAAAGTTGAATTAGCTACCAACATCATGGATACTAGCTTATTACCAACTGAATGGATCTATGACAATTTATTCCACTTCAGTGAAGATCAATATGATGAGTATCGTGATTTAATCATTGAAGACAAGAAACGTAAATTCAGATTAAACCAAATCGAAAACGAAGGCAACGATCCAGATGATTCAGGCCAGGTATATGGTACACCATCTCAATTAGCTACTGCTTATGGTAAGGGTAGAGGTGATGGCGCCGTACCAACAGGATACAATGAGAAAAATCCAAATGAACCTGTACACCTTGTTGGTCGTCCTAAAGCATCTGTTTCAAATATTAATCGTCAAGATAATCCATTTGGTAAAGATCGCATTGGAACTAAAACTTATAGCACAGCTGGCGCAGATGAAGAAGATAGTTTAGCAAAAACACAATGGAAAGGCGGTTCACCGTTAGCTATGGAAACATTCCTTAAAAATAAAACAATGTTTGATGGTATTCCCGTAAACCGTCGTACAACTTTATTTGAAAGTGATTTATTAAACGAAGATAATATTCGTGATGAAATTAAATAAACTACATATTTATAAGTAGTATCATTATACTAAACTATGCGTATCAAACATAACAAATTTCGTAATACTGGTGTGTTGTTCGAGCTATTAGTTCGTCAAATTGCATCAGATACGTTAGCAAATACTGATTCTAAAGCTGTAAAGATTGTAAAAAAATTCTATCATAACAGCGAAATGGCAAAAGAGCATAAGCTTTATCACACCATTCTGACAGCACCACGCTTAAGCGAAGGTAAGGCTGAAGTATTATTAAATACAACTATAGAATTAGCTAAAAAATTAGATAAAGAGCAATTACTTAAGGAAAAATACCACTTAATCAAAGAGGTTAAGAAACATTACAACCTTGAAAGCTTCTTTAAAGCCAAAGTCAATAACTACAAAACATTAGCCGCTGCTTATACATTATTTGAATCAGCTATAGAGAATAAGTTTGTTGAACCTAAGCAATTAGTACTTAACAAGCTTGCTTTATTGGAACATATTACTAAGAAACAATTAGTTGAAAATAAAGAATCAGAAGTTGAACAAATATTATCTAATGAAGATAAGAATGTACGTATCTTAGCTTATAGAATGTTAATTGAGAAATTCAATAGTAAATATTCAACATTAAGTGAGCGTCAAAAATCAGTACTTAAAGAATTTATTAACAACATTTCTAATCCTGAACACCTTAAAGTTTATATCAACGAAAACCTTAATAAAGTTAAAACTGAATTAAGTGACTTAGTTAAACAAGTTGACGATAAGACAACTGAAATCAAGTTAAACGAAGTTATAACGTTGATAAAGCCAATTTCTAACAAGTCGTCTGTAAAAGATGAACATTTAGTAGCGTTACTTCAATATCAACAATTAGCTGAGGAAATTAAAAATATCAAGTAATGGCTGATATAGAGTTAAAGACATACGGTGATTTAAAAAATGCTATTAACAGTATATCTTTAAAACAAAAAGGTGACAAAATAGTATCTCAAGGTAAGTCATTTGCTTTAGATCAAGTATTAGGATTCTTTCCTGGAGCGTCAAACGCTAAAACATTATATGACTTTATAAAAGCAGCTACTTTAAGACCAGATGATAAAAAAACTAAAACTTGGCTAGATAAATTAGACATAGATGATGACGTATCAGCAATTGTTGATGACACTGTAGAAAATGGTTTTTTAAAATATATATCTGATAGAATCAAAAGTAAAAATGATAATGATAGCTTAGAGAATGATTTTAACATGAATCAAGAATTAGCTAGCTATTTATCTGACAAATATAATAAAAGATATGTAGCTGGAGTTCCTAATAGTAATGTAAATGAAATGGATAAAAAAACTAAAATAAAAGAAACTTTAAAAACCAAACTTAAACAGGAAATGTCAGTAACAGGTACTGGCGCTTCTGTAACTCCAGGTGTTGGTGCAGGTGTAGCTACTAAATATGCTTTTGGTAAGCGTGATAATAAAGGCACTCCTAAAGATTGGAAAGCCGCTCCATCAGTTCCTAATCGTCCATCTAAAGCTATGGATTATAAAGAATTATGGGAGATAGAACGTGATCAAGAAGTAAAAATAACAAGTGGTCAATATGCTGGTAATACAGCTATTGTTCATGATTTTGATTCTGAAAAAGATAATGTATCTGGTGATGATTGGGTTGATGTTTTAATAGGTAGTAAAAAAGAAAAGAAAACAGTTAAAGCATCTGAGTTAAAACCATTAAAAGAAATGGATGCTCAAAATTCTAACACAGATGAAATTTTAACTTACTTACAAGCAGCTAAACAAAATGGTACTTTATCACCTGATGCTCAAGAAGTATTTTTACAATGGATGAACACTCCAGGTGCTTCAAGAGAAGAAATTATTAAAGTGTTAAGAAAGTTAACAGGTATGTATTTAAAAGAAGGATATGCTCAATTTAGAAACTCAACTAAACAACGTTCTAAACCAGATCAATTCCATCAAGCTGTTAAGCAAGTAAAACAAAAAATGAACGAAATCAATCGTATTTTTGAATACGTTGATCGTTTAAAGAGTGAATTAAGTGAAGGTGAGGACTTAAAATATAAAAAATATACTGAAAATGCTTTCACTCAAATTAAAGAAAGCGCAAAACAATTATTTTTAAAATCTACAAAATTAAAATAAAATGGCAGACAATTTTGACATGAAAAAATTCCTAGTTGAAAATAAACTAGGTGCCTACTCTAGATTAAAAACAGAAGGCGAAGCAGCTTATGAATACGAAAAAGGTAAAGAAGCTGGTGAAAAATTAGCTAAAGAAGATTACGCTAAAGCTGAAGAAGAAAAAATGATGGACTTCTTAGCTGAAGAAGAACCTTTAAAGGAAGATGCTTCTGCTTTTGCAGAAATCTTAGGTACATTAGCGGGTGTTGCTGGTATTGGTTTAACTGCTCTTCAAATCTTTAAAGCACAAAATGCACTTGAAAAGTCAAATCCTGAATTACATAAACAATTACAAAACATTAGTAGTACAATTAGTGCTGCTGATCCTTCTAAGAATTTAGAAGAGAATGAAGATGCTGGTGGGATTGAAACAGATATTGAAATGGATTTAATGTATGCTGACGATCCAATTTTATACTTAAAGAGTATTATTGATTTTTGCAATAAAAAAATTAAAGAAATTGAACAAGATGGAGATGGAATAGAAGAAGCTAAAAAAGAAGAACTTAAAGAAGCTTTAACTCCAGAAATGTTTGAACGTATGGATGCTGTAACAAGCAGCCGTGCTCAAATCGCAATGATTAAAGCAGCTGAAATCATGATGAATGAATTAACTGAAGAAGGATTTGAAGTATTAGACATCAGAGAATATTTTACACAATTAATCGCAAACGATATTTAAAAAATGGCAAAGGCAAAGTCAGCGAGTAACAGCCAAAAAACAACTTTTGGCAAACGCAAAACAGGACCAGGTTCTGGACAAAAATCATTTAACAAACATACTCCTAAGCCAAAAGCATATCGTGGACAAGGACGCTAATATTTATATATATGCAAAAACCAATTAACGAAATAGAAAGATTAAAGCTCATAGCTGGCTTAATTAACGAAGTTAATTATAATGATTCTATATACGGTATTAATAGAACAACATTATTAACTGAAAATAAGAAAAAAGAAGCTAAGAAAAAAGAAGTAACTATTGATACAGTTAATCCATATGAATATCGTCATGGTATTCAGTTTGAATTAACTGAGTTAGATGATTACAGTGATGAAGCTTTAGAAAAAGCTAAGGCTACTGTGCTTAAGAATTTAGCTAAAGACGCTAATTTCTATTCTACTCTATTAAATGCTAAACCATCACCATTTACTTTTAAACAAACTGAAACTGATGCTCCTGGAATGCAGGCTAACGCTGATGGTACTTTGAAAAAAGGTGCTGGTAAGTTAGATAAAGCTAATGTTAAAGATAACTTAGGTAAAAAAGAAGAAGGTTCTAAAAAACCTAAAGGTGTTAAAGTAATGCCTGATAAAGGTGTTGAAGGTAAAGAGAAAGTAGTTAAAGAAGGTTTAGAAGAAGCTAAAAAAAGTAAATATATTACTGTTGATGCAAGAGGTGATTACCAATTAAATTCTAAGGCTATTGAAGCATATCTTAAATCAGCTATTGATCCTACAGAAATTGAAAATGTAGATGTTTTTATGAATGCTAATAAAGGATATGGTGAGTCATCAACATATTTCTTTGATAATTATACTGATCATTTCTGGAAATATGACGACCCAGCTAAAACACCTGATAACGTAATTGAAGATTGGGTTAAACAAGAAATGAGTTACTTCTTTTTCGACACTCCAAATGAATTTCCAAGTAAAGAAATGAGTGAAGGTAAAGAAGAAATGAATGAAGCGTTTAAGTATTTCGACAATTATGAAGACTTTGAAGAAACACTATTCCAATTATATCCTCAAGTTAAAGCTAATCCTGAAAAATATAAAAAAGACGGAATTGATGGTGAAGTTAGATACAGTGATGGATATGTAAACTGGGCATCATGGTACCCAAATCGCCCTAACACTCCATCAGGTTTACCTCCAGGAGCTGTTAATATGAACAATAAGATGTCTCAAAGTGATCTTATTTACCCAGCTGGTTCTAGAATGGATGAACATCATAACGACCCTAATTTTCCAGGTGGAACTAAAATTCACGCTATGTTAGATAAAGTAGCTGATGAATGGGGTAGAGATAGTGATGTATATAGTGATTTAGAAGACGCAATTACAGGTTGGTCAGATAGAAATGGTGAACTAACTCCTAAAGGTAAAATTGCTATTAGAGCTCTTTTATCTAACTGGGATATGTTAGATGATTATGAAGAATTTTTAGGAGAAGATATTGAATCAGATCCTGTAAATGGAGATTCAAGCGCTGAAGGTCAATTTAATCAATTAGTGTCTAGATATGATTGGTATCATGAAATGAGTGACGATCCTAGAAAATGGGATGCTGGAACAGCAATAGATCAAAAATTAAAATCATTAGCTAAAACAATTGGTGTTGATAAAGCTGTTGAATTATTCAACGCTAAAGCTCCATCTGATAGAAAAGTAACTAGTACTTTCTTTGCTGAAGGTAAAGATAAACATTCTAAAATTAAAGAAGCATTAAAAGCTGCTTTACAAAAAGAAGGTGATATAGAAGACGCTACAGCTAAAAAATCAGCAATTCAGACTGAAAAAGCTAAATTAATAGCTTTAAACAAACAAAAAACTGAATTACTAGCTGATACAAGTAAAACTAAAGAAGTTAAAGATGCTGAACTGAAAGGAATTACTCTTAAAATGAGAGCAGCTCAAGATAGCTTAAATAAATTGAATCAAGGAAAAATTGATGTAGTATAACATGAGTAAGCAAGTATTAATAGAATATTTTTCATTTTCACCTTCGCCTCGTGCTTTGCATGAGGCAAAGTTGTCTCCATCTAAAAACTTAATTGTTGAAGGTGTTGTGCAACGTGCTGATGCTAAAAATCAAAATGGTAGAGTATATCCTAAAGAAACATTATTACGTGAAGTTGAAAAATACATGGCTGGACCAATCGCTGAAAACAGAGCTTTAGGTGAATTAGACCATCCAGATTCTTCTATTATTAACTTAAAGAATGTATGTCATAACATCAAATCATTATGGTGGGATGGAGCTGATTTAATGGGTAAAATAGAAATTTTACCAACACCAAGTGGTAATATATTAAAAGAATTATTTTTAAATAATATAACTGTTGGTATTTCATCTCGTGGTATGGGCTCAGTTCGTCCATTAGGTGAAGGTACAGTTGAAGTACAAGACGACTTTGAATTATTATGTTGGGATTTCGTATCAACACCTTCAACACAAGGTGCATTTATGAAACCAACAGGATTAAGTGAAAGTTATGTACCTGGTGCTCGCTCATTTGGTAAATACACTAAAGTAAATAACTTAATTTCAGAAATTATCTGTTCTCAAACAGGCATTTGCTGTATAAAATAAGTACCCCTCTATTAATAGTATTGATAGACTGACCCATCCCTACAAGGATGGGTTTCATTTTTGTCGCTTTTCGTACTTGTCACATATTTATGATTACCCCAATATGAGATCTCCAATATCTCATTAAATTAATATTTACAATCCTTATATTACTTTTCTAATAAGTAATCAAGTCAAAAAAGGAGAAATTCACAATGACAAATCAAGAATTATTTAGTCAAGCAATTGCTGACGCTAAAGCTGTTCGCGACGCTGCAGTAGCAAATGCTAAAGCTGCTCTTGAAGAAACTTTTACTCCAAAAATCATGTCTATGCTTTCAGCTAAATTAAACGAGATGGAAGAAGACTTAGAAGAAAGAGTTCAAGGTAGCAAAGAAAACATTAAAGCGGGTGTTAAAGTACATCCTCATGGACAACCTGAAAGAGTAATGACTGTTGTTTCACCAGATGGTGGATTCAATGGTAAAGTTCAAGTTGAAGATGAAAAAGGTAACAAAGCTAGCTTTGATGCTGAAGACTTAGACCTAGTAGAAACTCAAGAAGAGGGTCACGAGGCAACAATTGGTTTTGGTGCTGCTTCCCAGAAGCCGCAAATCGAAGCTGACAACATGGAAGAAACTGATCTTGAAGAAATTTTAGCTCAACTTGAAGCCGAAGAAAAAATGAAAGAAGGCAAAAAAGAAGTTGAAGAAGCTAAAGATGAAGTAGAGGAAGGTAAGAAAGACATGGAAGAAGCTAAGAAAGAAGTTGAGGAAGGTAAAAAAGAAGTTGAAGAAGCTAAGAAAAAAGACGACGACAAGAAAAAAGTTGAAGAGTCTTTAGAAGAAGCTGAAGGCGACGACGAAATGACCGAATTGACTGTTGATGAGCTTAAAGACATTATCCGTGACGTATTAAAAGATGTTATGGGTGGTGAATCTGAAGAAGAAACAGAAGAAGACGAAATTGAATTGGGTGATGAAGCTGGCGAAGAAGAAGAAACTGAAGATGAAGAATCTATCAGTCTTGAAGAATTGTTAGCTGAATTAGACAAGGAAGATGGTAAAAAATCTGTTGAAGAAAAGAAAGAAGTTGAAGAAGCTAAAAAAGAAGTAGAAGAAGGTAAGAAAGAGGTAGAAGAAGCTAAGAAAAAAGAAGTTGAAGAAGCTAAAAAAGACTTAGAAGAAGCTATCGCTACTATCAAAACTCTACAAGTTGAATTAAACGAAGTTAATCTTTTAAACGCTAAACTTCTTTATACAAACAAAATCTTCAAAGCCAAGTCTTTAAACGAAGCTCAAAAAGTTAAGGTATTGAAAGCTTTTGATAAAGCTGCTACTGTAAACGAAGTTAAAACTGTTTACAACACTTTATCTGAAGATATCACTACTAAAACTAAAAATACAATTAAAGAATCAGTTGGATTTGCTTCTAAAGCAGCAGGTGTTGCCCCAGCCCAACCGATTGTAGAAAGCGACGCTGCTATTCGTCGTATGCAACAATTAGCAGGAATTATTAAATAAATAAAAAAATAACTTATTAAAATGAGTGCAGTACAATCATTAATCGAATCTGCTAACCCATGGCAGTCACAGCAAACAGACGCAGCGCGTCTTGCTAAAAAATGGGAAAAATCAGGTTTGTTAGAAGGTCTTTCTGACTACAACAAATCTAACATGGCTATGATGCTTGAAAACCAAGCTAAGCAATTAGTAGTTGAACAATCACAAACTGGTACTGGCGGTACATTCGCTCCAGGTACTGGTGAGCAGTGGGCAGGCGTAGCTTTACCATTAGTTCGTAAAGTGTTTGGTCAAATCGCAGCTAAAGAATTCGTTTCAGTTCAACCAATGAGCTTACCAGCTGGTTTAGTGTTCTTCTTAGATTTCCAATATGGTACTAACAAGAATCCTTTCTCTGCAGGTAATTCAATGTATGGTACTCCAAGTGGTACTGAAGGATTTGGTAACTTAGCTGAAGGTGGTCTTTATGGTGCTGGTCGTTTTGGTTATTCAATCAACCAATTCTCTAGTTCAGTAACTGTAGTTTCTTCTTCTGCTGTAGCTTCTGCTTCTTTCGCTCAAGTTAACTTTGATGCTAACTATTCTTCATCTGTTGTAGGTGGTACTGATGCTGCTTTAGCTACTGTTAAAGCTATCACTGTTCCTACAGCTTCTATCTCTTCTTCTTTAGATCCAAACGCTGTTAGAGCTTTCTCTTTCATCTCTGGTTCTATCACTGAAGCTGATAACTTACATCAATTCACTACTATCAGTGGTGCAAACGTAGTATTCTATGTTTCTGCTTCTACTGCTGAAATCGCTGCTTCTTCTGTAGCAACTGTGTTCTACAACAAGAAGACTGCTGATAACGCTCGTGGTGATTTCGAAGATCAACAACCTTACTCTAACTCTGGTTTCAACAGTGGTGTTGCTATCAACATTCCTGAAATCAACGTACAATTACGTTCTGAAACTATTGCTGCTAAAACTCGTAAGTTAAAAGCACAATGGACTCCAGAATTTGCTCAAGACTTAAACGCATACCAAAACTTGGATGCTGAAGCTGAATTAACTTCTATGTTATCTGAATACATCTCTTTAGAGATCGACTTAGAAATCTTAGATATGTTAATTGAGAACGCTCCAATTCAAGAAGTATGGTCTGCAAAAGTTGGTAACCAATTAAATAACGCTGGTACTGGATTTGATTCTAATGTAAACGGTGTTTATTACACTCAAATGACTTGGTTCCAAACTTTAGGTATTAAGTTACAAAAAGTATCTAACACAATCCACCAAAGAACTTTACGTGGTGGCGCTAACTTTATGGTAGTTTCTCCAACTGTAGCAACTATCTTGGAATCAATCCCAGGATTTGCTGCTGATACAGACGGTGCAGCTGACAACATGAAGTATGCATTCGGTGTTCAGAAGATTGGTCAGTTAAATAGCCGTTACAAAGTTTATAAGAATCCTTACATGTTGGAAAACACCATCTTAATGGGCTTCCGTGGTAACCAATTCTTAGAAACTGGTGCTGTTTATGCTCCTTATATTCCATTGATCATGACTCCATTAGTGTACGATCCATCTACCT
>Ga0214163_1001041_pt1 | contig 12468 bp, 8 predicted proteins | sample LakMenepilimnion_2_FD_153001 | JGI IMG/M metagenome (GOLD analysis project Ga0214163, IMG submission 153001) | Freshwater microbial communities from Lake Mendota, WI - Practice 15JUN2010 epilimnion v4 | ecosystem: Environmental > Aquatic > Freshwater > Lake > Epilimnion/Euphotic zone | place... | reverse complement strand
CTAACTCTTTAAGAGATGCACATGAAGCAGGTGATATCAGAAGGGTAGTAAATGTTAGTACCGCACCAGCAAACAAAACAATTAAATATACTCGTATCAACGGTATAGACAATGTGTTGTTAATCAGATTAGCTGAAATGCATTTGATTCGCGCAGAAGCTTATGCTAACCTAAACAGGACAGCTGAGTCGCTTACTGAGTTGAATGCAATTCGTAAGCGTGCAGGTTTAAGTGATGCTGCGGAAACCACAACTGCTGGTTTAGTTAATGCTATTTTGAAAGAACGCAGAGTGGAATTTGCTCACGAAGGTTTAAGATGGCTAGATTTAAGAAGAACAGGTCGTTGGAATGCAACAGGACTAACCGAAGATTTCAGATCTCGTTGGCCAATTCCTTTGAGAGAAGTTCAAACTTCAGCTGGTCTAATTACGCAAAATACAGGATATTAATCTTTTATTTTTAAAGTAATAAGCTTTTAAAAAGCCTCCTCTGAATATTTCTATATTCGGGGGAGGCTTTTTAATTTGTAAAATATATGTTTACGAGATGGATAAACTATACTATTTTTTCGTGGGTAGAAATGCGCATGGCTCTCAAAGCAGCGGGAATGGAGGCGAGCAAACCAATAAATAAAACGGTAATGGCTACTGTAATGAAATCTTCCCAACGAAGACTAATTGGATATGAATCGACCACAAAGGATCCGGGAATAGCTACCAGATGAAAGGTTTTTTGTAAAAAAAAGATAAACAAAGCAAGAAAAACACCTGAAATTAAGCCAATACCCGTTAAAAACAGGCCTTCGTATAAAAATAGATTTCGAATATCCACATCTGTGGAACCAATAGATTTAAGAATAGAGATGTCTCTTTTCTTGTCTAAAACAATCATCCATAGGGCGCCAATCAGATTAAATGCAACGAGAAGGAGCATAAATCCTACAATAGCGAAACTGAGCCATTTTTCAAGCCGCATCAATTTAATGAATCCTTCCTCCTGTGCATAATAATCCTTCACATAAAATCGGTCCTTTACAATAGATTGTATGTCAGCAACGACCTTTTTTACGGGGTAGTTCTGTGAAACCTTTATTTCCCATGCAGAAAGGAGGTTAGCGTTTCCCATAAGTTCTCTCGCAACATTAAGAGTAGTTATAATATATTGATTATCATACTCTTGTTGAATCATAAAAGTGCCAACAGGTTGAAGGTTTCTGCTTCGGAAGGGATTTTCAAAAGGTGTATTTTCTTTGTTTTTAGGCATATATACTGTTAGTGAAGCAAAAGGATCTTCTAAATCAATGCCCAGTTTATTTCTTATACCTAGTCCGATAAGCGCGTTAAATGACAAGGAACGATTGGGTAAATAAACGCCTTCTTTAATGCATGAGTCAATATTAGATACAGCACTAAACAGGGTGTCAACCCCTTTTACCATGCCAAAATCTTGCTTATCCTTGTAGGTGAAAAAGGCAATTTCTTCTAAGGTACCCGAAATAGCTTCTACCCCTGGTATTTTTGACATTTTGTAAACTAAAGAGGCGTCAGCATTAAAAAATTTTCCAGAGACGGGAGTAATTTTAATATCAGGATTAAATTTTACATACATACTCATTATAAGGTCTTCAAAACCATTGAAAACGGAGAGAACCAATACCAAAGCAGCCGTGCCCACTGTTAGACCCAAAATGGAAATTCCTGTAATAAGCTGTATTACCTGGGTTGATTTTTTCGCTATCAAATATCGAAGGGCTATTTTAAATGGTAGATTCATGGACAGTAAAATTAGAAAACAAAGATAACAGGATTATTAAACTCATGGGTTTTTCAAAAAACAGCTATATCTCCTTTTATCCTTTAATAGTAAATGACAAAAAATAGTTAAATTTAGGTGGGTACAAATTTTTAAGTAAAAGACATATACCTTTAGGATCTTAAATGAATCATTGCAACCACTCTCTAATGAAAACAAATATTTTACGTTTTGCCCTAAGTTTATGCTTTTTTTTGACCTTGGTAAGCATGGTAACAGGTCAAAATACAAGAGGAAGATTTGAAAAAGCAAAAATTTTATTTGATGGTAGGGATACTCCGTCAGAATTGACCGTTAATATCAGAGACGGAAAGGTATTTGTAGGGGAGGATATAGTCTTATTTTCAGAGGAAGAGTACATTCTTCGACGATTGGAAAAAGGTGGAATTATTCCTTTTTCTTCCTGGGCCTGGACGGGGGGTATCATTTATTATACAATTCCCCCTGGATTGGCAAGTGCTGGTATAATAAATAGTGCCATAGATCATGTAAATGCAAGTACCAATATTTGTTTAGTCCCAAGAACAACCCAATCTGATTATCTCCTTTTTCAAGATACAGATGTTGCCTGTTGGTCTTATGTGGGTAAAATAGGAGGTGCTCAGCAAATAAATGTACATAGTGCTTGCGGTTTTGGCGCGGCCGTTCACGAAATATGTCATGCAGCAGGAATGTGGCATGAGCAGTCCAGAAATGACAGAGATACTTACGTCACCGTAAATACAGCAAATATTGAATCAGGATATGGGAGTAATTTTGATAAATACGGGAGTGTTGGTACAGAATCAGGTGCTTACGATTATGGTTCCATTATGCATTATGGCGCTTTTGCCTTTTCTTCAAACGGCTTGCCTACCATCACTGTGAAAACGCCTCCTGCCGCAGCAGGTACAACTATTGGTCAAAGAGGAGGACTAAGTGGCGGTGATATAGCGGCTTTAAACGCAATTTACCCTACCGTTGCCTGCGCTAAAGGTGGTGGTGGTGGTTCGACTGGAGGTGGTTCTACAGGTGGAGGCGGTTCCACAGGCGGAGGTGGTGGCGTTGTCGTTGTTCCAGCACCTATTTTAGCCATGGCTTCCGAAATAAATATAGATCCTGTCCCCATCATTAGCGATGACGTTTTTTCTGTCAGTGCCAATTTCACCAATATAGGAAATGCTGATTTTAACGGATGTATTGTTTTAAAACTGTTTAAAGTAGGTGGGCAATTAATGACGAAGGTTACCTTAGATCCAACGGAAACTTTAATGCCTGACAAATCATTTTCAGCTAACCAAATTATCTCAAGTGGTGGTATTAGTTTAGCCACAGGCGATTATTATGTGGAGTTATTATACGAAGAAAATTGTGGGTCATCGGAACAAGAGGTTAGAACAGTAGGTACCTTTTCGAATAAAAAAGAGGTGAAAGGACTCAAAATCATTCCAATGTTAGAGGTAAAACCTCTCGATTTTTCTTTTGAAAAAGAAGGGGGCTCAAAAACAATTGAGATAACGTCTAATACCGTTTGGAATGTTAATAATATTCCTTCCTGGTTAAAATTCCCTACCAACAGATCTATTGGAAATACAGATTTAACTTTTTCCTGTGATTCAAACATCACCTATTATCCACGCTCTGCGAAATTTAATATTTCTGCTACGGGTACCAAAACATTCGACATTTCAGTAAAGCAAAATGCTATTCCACTTTCTGAATGCACTGCTCCCACCGGATTAAGAATTACGAGTAAAGATTATACCTGGGCAAAAATTGCCTGGAATCCAATTAGAGGGACGAATTTTTACCAACTAAGGTATAAAAATCTAAAAGATTCAGTTTGGATAACCGTCGATTCTATACAGGGAACTTCTTTTGATATCTCAAATTTGCATCCATGTAGTACTTTTGGTGTTCAGATTAGTGCCATTTGCGCCAATATAAAAAGTCCGCTATCAACGGAAATTAATTTTAAAACAGAAGGGTGTGATGATCCTTATTGTTATTCCTATGGTGCAGGAAAATCAGACTGGATTGAATCAGTTACTATCAGCGATAAATCCTTTACCTCCGGCCAAAATCTTGGATATGCCAATAAAATGGATGTCATTGGTAATGTCGAAGAAGGAAGAATCCATTATTTCAAATTTGCAAGCAAACATAATTCTCTTTCCAAAACAGATTTATATCGTTGGCAGCTGTTCATTGATTTTAATGGGGATAATGACTTTAATGATACTTTAGAGCAGGTTTATAACGCAGTTATTCCAAAATTTACCTCAGTAACAGGGGTATTTAAAAATATTACTATTCCTGAAGATATGCCCATTGGTTTAACACGAATGCGTATAATGCTGACCACCAATAAGTCTGATAATAATTCCTGTGAAATATCTCAGGAAGTATTAGAGGTTGAAGATTATGGGATTAATATAAAAAAGAACAGAGATAGTATTTTTATAACGCCGGATTCCGCCTTTTTAAAAAACACCTATACAACTTTAAGAGCCAATGTAAGAGCATCTACAGGGTGGGACGTAACAAGAAGGCCTTCCTGGGTAAATACCACTTATCCGAGTTGGGCTGCCACACCTACTGGATTAAATGTTTCTTTGTTTGTTAGCAATAATACAGGAGTTAGAAGACAATTTAACTATACCTATACCTTAAGAGGTTCTGTTAAAACGAAGGCCATTTTTCTTTCTCAAGATCCGGCAAAGCCTACTTTAGTTATTGATACCTTAGAATATGAGGTATCGGAAAATGCTCAAAATAAGCTCATTGCCGTAAAATCAAATATTTACTGGCGGGCAAAAACAAACGCTTTTTGGATTCAGGTAAATAATCCCTTAGGATTGGAAAACGATAAGTTAAGTGTTTCTCTGTTAGAAAACTCACAAAAAGAAGCCAGGATTGATACCATTCGGATTTACGCTGCCAGTGGAGATACTTTGAGTAAATTAATTTTGATCAAACAAACTCCCAAAAAAGGTGCATTTTTAGTTAGTTCTGATTCGCTGGCTTTTCCAGTTACGAATGCCAGCAAATTAGTTTACATTCAAGGTAATGTTGATTGGAAGGTGGTTACCAAACCTACCTGGATTAATGTTGATAAAGCTACAGGGGTTGGAAACGATAGCATGAGGGTTTCTAACGAACTCAATCCCAATGGTATAAGTAGAAAAGGTACCCTTGTTATTCGATCAGTAGATGAAACAATAGAGGTAACCATTATAATTTTTCAAGAGGCTGGCTCTTCAATATTAACATTGACCACAAGAATGATATCTATTCCTGATACAGCCAGTCAATTATTATTAAAGTTACAAAGTAATATTCCCTGGCAATTGAAGTCTAAGCCAGATTGGGTGTCCGGAACGCAACCGCTAAGTGATTCAAGCTATTTGCTAAGAGAAAATACCTTGAAAATCTCTTTTGAATCAAATAATAGTTATTTACATCGCAAAGGGGTCATTGTTTGGAAGGGAAATAATCAAATGGATTCACTTGAGGTTGTTCAAGATTCTAAACAAGTTAATTTACCAGGAAACTGGAAAGTAAAACCTACGAATGTTATTCATCAAGTGCTTATCTACAAAAATTCATCCTTTAATTTTGGATCCAATGTTAAAATAGTTCCCGGTGATTTAATTGGTTTGTTTGTTGAAACGGGCAGTCAGCTAACTTGTGCTGGTTACGCTGTTTGGCGTGATGAAAACATGGTAATTAGTATATATGGCGATAACCCCATCACCCCTGAAATTGAAGGTTATGTAGCTGGTTCACCCCTTAGATTTAAGATTAGGCCTATCAATAGTGCACAGGATATTGATGTCCTATGTCAATTTGCACCTGTTGGTACATTTGGTGTAGTTACAGCAACGAACTCATTTTTGCCAGGCGGCGTAAGTGCGGTGGAGTCTATGTTTACCCTCACACCTGCCAGAATTAATATTTATTTAAATCCGGGTTGGAACACTATTTCAAGCTATGTTATACCCGAATTGAAGGCTTTTGATTTTTTAGTAGATTGGTCTAAATTTTCCTTCATCAAATCTATTGAAAATGAGGAGGGTAATACTTATATCGTAGAGAAAAAGAATACAATTTATCCTGTTTTTGATATTAGAAAAGGATATAAACTATTTGCTGAAACAGCGGGTAATCTAACCTTACAAGGTTCGGTCGTTAAACCATCATTTTACCCTATTTTGATTAAAAAGGGATCTCAAATAATTCCTTTTTACAGTTTTTTATCCAGACCGGTCACAGAAGTTTTGAAGCCAATAATCAATGAAATTAAATTGATAAAGGATAATGAGGGAAAGGTTTTTATTCCTGAATTAGCCATAAATCATTTGCGCCAATTAAATCCTGGACAAGGATATTTTATTCAAGCAAAGAAGGAAGTGCTATTTACTTATCCGGATGATTATGTTTCAGGTATGATGCCTCCCGCTACTCAACACAATCCATTGCTTGATACCTTAGAGTATTTTAATTTAAGGAATAATAAAAATACGGGAAATAATAGTACCATAGCCATCAGGTATTCTTCCCAATATTTAAAAAAGGGAGATGAAATAGGGCTTTTTGCAAATGATACCTTGCTTTTCGGTGCCTCGAAGGTAGATACAGGAAATCTGGCAATCATTGCATGGGGAAATAGCCAGAATAGCTCGGGAAGAAATGGTTTTTTTGAAAATGAAAATATTCGTATAAAACTTTGGAGAAAATCTGAAAACAAGGTTTATCCACTTATTATAAATTGGGAGGACGATGCCGTTGGCAAATATCGTAAAGATGATTTGCAAATTGGTCACATTAAAAGTATTGCCAGTACCTCTGTATTTTCATTCGATAAAGAAATGGGACTCGAAAGGTTAGATGTTTTTCCTAATCCGGTCAGTGATTTTTGCAGGGTAATAGCCAATGAAGATTTTAAAGGGGAGGTCATTATAAGCCTTTGGAATGCTGATGGAAAATCGCTTCAGCAGTGGATTTATTCTAAGGGGTTAAAAAGGAATGAAACGGTTAATATTCCAGTAAGTAATTTCCCAACGGGTAGTTATTTGTTAAAATTTGAAGGAGAAAATATCCGTGGATTTAAAAAATTGCAAATAATTCGATAACTAAACAGTAAGAAAACTTTATACTATGTACCTTTGTGCTAATTTTAATTGTTTAACCGCTGCAATTCAGCAAAATGAATAAAGTGAATTTACCGGAAATCGAATATAATTCTCAGAGAGTAGATATAAACATTGCTGAATATGGAAGGAATATTCAAAAAATGTTAGCCCACGTGGTTGAAATAGAGGATTTAGACAAACAGAGGAAATATGTTGATAAAATTATAGACCTTATGATTGTAATTAATCCTCAGTGTAGAAATGTGGAGGATTTTAGAAGTAAACTATGGAAACATGCTTATCGTATTTCAGGTTTTAAGCTTAAGATAACGCCTCCGGATGGTGTGGTATTTTCAGAGGAAGATATAAGGGAAAATCCGGAAGAAGTGGCTTATCCTGTGATTGAAAATAATTACAGGCATTATGGACATCATATTCAGTTGCTCATAAAGAAGGCAAAAGAAATGCCTGAAGGTCCTAAAAAAGTTGGGATGATAAATACGATTGCCTCTTATATGAAATTGGCTTACAAAACGTGGAATAGGGAGAATTATGTGAGTGACGAATCCATAAAAAATGATTTAGCGACTATTTCTAAGGGTACACTTTATGTTGAGGACGGTTCTTCCATTGATACTTTTGGTCAACCTTCAAATAATTCAAACGCCAGAAGACGGCCAATGGGGAAATCTTATGGAAGTAACGATTATGGTCGAAACAGGTCAAATTACCCTCAAAATGCCAATAAAAATAAATCAAGACCGCGCTTCAGTAATCCGGTAGCACCGGGTAAGCGAAAACCTAATATCTAATAAATGTACTTATATAATATTACTTATAGAGTCGAAAATACTGTTTTCGACGCTTGGAAAAGTTGGGTTTTAGAGAAAAATATTCCTTCGATCATGTCATTGGGTTTATTTTCCAGTTTTAGATTTTGCGCTCTTTTAGGAGAAGAAAATGTAGATGCACAAACCTATGCGTTGCAATTTAAATGTGAAAGTTGGGAAACTTTTCTTCAATATAGAGACGGTAATATGTCTGCATTTTTTGAACAGCAGATGTCATTGTTCGGTGAAGATGTCCTCACTTTTAGTTCCCTTCTTGAAATACATTTAGAAGGATAGGGCTTTTAGTGGACAAAAAGTCTTTGTTTCCGACCTGGTTAAGTGGCATGATTTCTTTTTAGATAATTGAATGTCAAATATTTATTAAAAATTTTTAGCGTTTAATTTTGAACTATTCATTGCATTTTTATTGTTTCGAGAGGCTTTAATGGCTTACCTTTCATTTTTTACTTAGAAATATGGGTGAAATATGTTGGTAAAAACATTTGCCAGTGCCGTTCAGGGTGTTGGTGCAAAGACAATCACTGTGGAGGTAAATAGTGGAGGACAGCCAGTAGCTGGAACGAACTATTATAATATGGTTGGGTTACCTGACAACGCAGTAAGGGAGGGTTTTCAGCGAATTGAAGCAGCTATTATCAATGCAGGTCTAAAAATGCCTCGTGTTAAAACTATTGTAAATCTGGCGCCTGCAGATTTAAGAAAAGAGGGTTCATCTTATGACCTCCCCATAGCCCTCGGCATTTTGGCTTCCTCAGGTCGGATACCTTTGGAAAAACTTGATCGGTTTTTAGTTATGGGTGAATTATCATTAGATGGTACTTTGCAACCTTTGAGAGGGGCTCTTCCCATAGCTATACAGGCAAGGAAAGAGCATTTTCACGGATTAATTTTGCCTTTTGCCAATGCCAGAGAAGCGGGTATTGTTAATAATCTGGAGGTGATAGGAGTGAAAAATCTAACCGAAATAGTGGCTTATTTAAGAGGTGAATTAGATATCAAATCTACCCAAGTAGATACTCGGGATGATTTTTTTAGAAATCAAACAACGCATAATGTTGATTTTTCTGATGTAAAAGGTCAAAGTCACATAAAGCGAGCCCTTGAAATAGCTGCGGCTGGTGGGCATAATGCCATTCTTATTGGTCCTCCTGGTTCGGGAAAAACCATGTTGGCGAGGCGGTTACCAACCATTTTGCCACCTCTAACGCTTGCAGAAGCTTTGGAAACAACAAAAATTCATTCAGTAGCTGGTATTTTATCCCCTGAAACAGCCCTGGTACATACCAGACCATTTCGATCGCCACACCATACTATTAGTGATACGGCAATGACCGGAGGTACCTCCAATCCTAAACCAGGGGAAATTTCCTTGTCTCACAATGGTATACTTTTCTTAGATGAACTACCAGAATTTCGCAGAAGTGTGCTGGAAGTGCTTAGGCAACCCATGGAAGAAAATATGGTTACCATATCACGCGCTAAAATAACGGTGGAATATCCCGCCGGGTTTATGCTCATTGCTTCTATGAATCCCTGCCCGTGCGGATTTTATAATCACCCCGAAAAGGAATGTGTTTGCGGTGCCGGAGCAGTAAAAAAATATTTGAATAAAATTTCAGGCCCATTAATGGATAGGATTGATTTACATGTTGAAGTTACTCCCGTATCTTATGATGAGTTAGCTATTACCAAATCTCAGGCGGAAACAAGTGAAATGATTCGCGAGAGAGTTATTAGAGCCAGGGAAATTCAGCAGCTTAGATATGTCTCTACGCCTGAAATACATAATAATTCGCAAATGCCAGCTAATCAGGTGAGAAATATTTGTGTTTTAGATAGTGCGGGAAATTTACTGGTCAAAAAAGCGATGGAAAAACTCCAGTTATCAGCAAGGGCTTATGATCGAATATTGAAAGTGGCCAGAACTTTAGCAGATTTGTCAGGTGATGAAAAAATTGGTTTGGAGCACTTGGCAGAGGCCATTCATTTTAGAAGTTTAGACAGAGCAAACTGGGCAAGCCAATAGCCATTTATTATGAATGCTTTGGCGTAATTGATGTATATTACTATGTTAAATAGATAAAATGATTTCAAAGTATGTTAATCCGTTTACGGATTTTGGGTTTAAGAAAATATTTGGGGAAGAAGGAAGTAAGTTCTTACTGATGGATTTTTTGAATACTTTATTACCTGAAGAAAATAAGATTTCAAGCTTAACGCTTAGAAATTCAGAAAATCTACCCCGAACGGAATTAGAGCGGCGGGCTATTTTTGATATTTATTGCATGAACCAAAAAGGGGAAAGATTTATTGTAGAATTACAAAAAGCAAAAGAAAATTTTTTCAAGGAGAGGACTGTTTATTATTCTACTTTCCCCATTATGGAACAAGCAGAAAAGGGTATTTGGGACTTTAATTTAAAAGCGGTTTTTTGTATTGGTATTTTAGATTTTTCTTTTGAAAATAAAAAGGAAAATGTTGAGGAGGTGGTTCATGAAATTAAGTTAAAAAATCAGAATGGGAAGGTATTTTATGAAAAGCTTACCTACATTTATATAGAATTGCCTCATTTTATAAAAAAGGAATCTGAGCTAATAACCCAGTTAGACAAGTGGTTATATTTCATCAAAAATTTAGAAGATTTTGAAGAAATTCCTTCGATTTTTAAAACGGAAGTATTTGAAAGGGCCTTTGAAAAAGCAGAGCTTGCCAAGTTTAAGCCAGGCGAGATGGATGCGTACGAAGGAAATTTAAAGGATTTTCGTGTTACACATAATGTAATAACAACAGCTTATAGCGATGGTGAAATAAAAGGGAGACAAGAAGGGAGACAAGAAGGGAGACAAGAAGGAATTTTAGATATGGCTAAAAAATTGCTTTTAAGCGGTATGGATAATGAGAAAATAAGTGAAATAACTGGATTAAGCAAACAAGAATTGGATCAATTTTAGAAACATTAGGATTTTACCAAATAATCGGTTTTCCCAAAAGATAAATTCGCATTTTCAAATGTACAATTTAAAAAATGGCAGTTAGATAAATCTGTGCAAAAAAAGGAGCAGTTGGAGAAGTTACAATGTTCAAAAACACAAGATTGGCTTAAGCTATCATTGAAACTTACATAGTCAAAATGGCAGTTTATGAAGGTAGAATATTGTAAATCTGCTTCGACCATTCTAATATTTACAAGACTACATTCAAACCAATATGTATTTTTTAAAATAGCATTGTTAAAGGTAACATCATGTAATGGTATGTTTTTGAAAATGCAAAAATCCATATTGCTCCCTGAAAAAATAGTGGAAGAGAGAATAGTTGTATTAAATTGAGAATATTGAAAGTTAGCAGAAGTAAACATAACATCACTAAAGTCATATTTATCGCATACCATATTTGTAAAATAGGTCTGATTTAACAAAACCGGTAAGTCTTTTACTTTATATAGATTCCACACTTCATGACCCTGCCAGATTAATTGAATATTTTCAATCGTAGGTTTCCAATAAAGATCGTCGTAGGTAATATTATTCAGTATTGTTTTTTCTAATCGACATGTAGATAGGAGGTACCCTGGAACAGCGGCATTTGTTAAATCGGATTCACTTAAATCAAAGGATTTAATAAAGGTCTTAGATAAATCAAAATTTGATAAATCAGCTCCTTTAAACATGTTACGTTCCAAAACTGGAACATTAGATATTCTGGTATTGAAGTCGTTTATATCTGAAAGCAAAACCTTTTTCCAATCTATCATTTAAACTGTTATTTTTAATAATCACACCTAAATATTTTCAGGCTGTTTTGGTTTTTTAAAAATATTAGTTGCTTGAGAACCAAGTGCCAATGCCATTGATTTAACGGTTGGAAGTTGAGATTTGGAATATTTGAAGAAAAATGAACTTTCATCATGCGTTGCCATAGGATCCTGCCCAGCTGCGCCAGATTTCTCTTTTACAGAATTTTTTCCAATTTGATCTAAGGCTTTAAAAACTGAAATTTTCAATGCTTCGTCGTCCCCAATTAATTCTTTCACAGCATCACAGAGACGATCGATATATTTTCCAGCCCTATATACAGCATATTGTGGGTCATGTTCAAAATGATTTAAAGAATGAAGCGTATCTCCAACATTTTCGTTCATGGATTGCAGATACATTTCCTTTGAAAGTTGGTATTTGACCGACGTAATATCTTCACCTTTTAAATTTTTCTTTCCCTTCATTTTTCCTAAAACTTTTTTAGCACCTTGTTTACCGTAAACAGTATGTAAAACAGCACCTTGAGTTGCATATACTTCATTAGCATAGGTCAAACCTCTTGAAATTTGGTTATGCATTTCCAATATCAACGTTTCAACTTCATCACCACCGTTTATACCAATTGCTTTTAATTTTGATATTTGAAGGCGTAAAATTTTCACTTGTTCAATGATTTTTTCGTATTGCTTATTAGAAACCTGCATTTCTAAAGCCGCTGCTCCATGATGGTCTTCCCCATCTTGTTGAAATGCACTTTTCTTCTGTTTTTCTATTTTTTGAGATGTAGCTTTTGTGGTTTCTTCCTGAGCTGCATTTTCTGCATCTTCGATCCCCTCGCATTGGCGCAAACTGGCTTCAACAACTGCCATTCAACCGCTGGTGGTAGGCAGCAACGCCGCTGTTTTACAGGCCTCGGCAGATTTGCAGTCACAA
>Ga0214163_1001038_pt1 | contig 12479 bp, 9 predicted proteins | sample LakMenepilimnion_2_FD_153001 | JGI IMG/M metagenome (GOLD analysis project Ga0214163, IMG submission 153001) | Freshwater microbial communities from Lake Mendota, WI - Practice 15JUN2010 epilimnion v4 | ecosystem: Environmental > Aquatic > Freshwater > Lake > Epilimnion/Euphotic zone | place... | reverse complement strand
CGATGTCTTTCCGGTCGGTGCGGTCACCAAGGGGCTTGCCGGAGCTCAACTTGCCGACCTGGCATCCATGGCAAATTCGCAGGCCGCAGTGAGAGTGTTTAGCGACGACGGCAAATGCGTTAGCGATGCCCTTGTCATGCGTAGCGCGCTCGAATACACAAAGGCCTTCGGTGGAGTAATCGCTCAGCATGCCCAGGAGCCAACTCTCACAGTCGACGCGCAAATGAACGAAGGTGCCATCAGCGCGACGCTCGGTCTCAAGGGCTGGCCTGCAATGGCCGAAGAGTCGATAATCGCAAGGGATGTCTTGCTAGCTGAACACACCGGAGGGCGGCTGCACATTTGCCACCTATCGACAGCAGGCTCTGTCGAGGTTGTTCGCTGGGCAAAGTCAAGGGGAGTAAACGTTACGGCCGAAGTAACTCCACACCATCTTCTGCTGACCGAGGATTTGCTCGAAGGCTACGACACCCGATACAAGGTGAACCCACCTCTGCGCAAACAATCTGATGTTTTGGCACTTAGGAAAGCCCTGGTAGATGGAACCATCGACATCATCGCAACCGACCACGCACCGCACTCGGCCGAGCTGAAAGACTGCGAGTGGTCTAGCGCGGCATTTGGCATGGTCGGCCTCGAGACGGCAGCCTCGATAGCACAGCTAGTTCTGATCGATTCGGGTCAATCAAACTGGCAACGCATGGCCGAGGTTCTTTCGCACAAACCAGCCGAAATTGCTCTCGATCCAAATCAGGGGGAGCCGATAGTGGTTGGCAGCACCGCAAACTTGGTTCTGATTGATGCCGGTGCAGAAAGAGACATAGCTTCGACTAGCGCGAGCAAGAGTCAAAACAATCCCTTCGAAGGATTGAAACTGCCAGGAGGAGTCGTGCACACGATTTATCGAGGGCTGTTTACCGTAAAGGACTCAACGCTGCAGAGGATGGAACAATAATGAGCCAACGAGACATAGTAGCCATACTCAGTCTGATACTGTTTCTCGCTCTAGTTGGCTTGGCAATTTCGGCAATTCGTAGACGCTCAGCTAAGCAGTCTTCGTTGGGCAGCCTAGCTCCACTAGATTCGCTCAAGGGAGCCAAAGTTGTCACTGCGGGTGCAAAATATGTCTCTACCGTCTTCTCTGAGCGACCACTCGACAGGGTTGTTGCGCTTGGTCTTATGCACCGAGGAAACGCAACCCTAAGTGTCTTAACCGATGGACTACAGATAGAGCGCGATGGTGAGGCATCCTTCGCAATTGACGCTCGCGACATAGTCAAAGTCGAGCGTGCATCTGCATCAATTGACCGGGGAGTCGAACGATCGGGTTTGCTCGCTATTTCATGGATGCTTGCCGAGACTGCCGTCACTACTAACTTGCGGATTGACGCTTCTGATGACTCGCATCAGCTTTTTGACCAACTCGCCAAATTTGAGAGACAAGAGGAAAACCGATGAGCGCAGCAATCCTGGTTCTGGAAGACGGGCGCACATTCAGCGGAAGGGCCTACGGTAAGCCTGGAACGACGTTGGGTGAGCTCGTTTTCGCAACCGGCATGACTGGATACCAAGAAACGCTTACTGACCCGTCTTATGCCGGCCAGATTGTGGTTCAGACTGCACCCCACATCGGAAACACAGGTGTTAACTCTGAAGATGAAGAGTCAAACCGCATCTGGGTAGCAGGTTACGTGGTGCGCGATCCTTCTCGAATGGTCAGCAATTTCAGAGCCGAGAACTCGCTTGATGAAGAACTGGTGAAGCACTCAATTGTCGGAATATCCGGTCTCGACACCCGTGCGCTAACCCGCCACCTCAGAAGTGCAGGCGCGATGCGAGCTGGAATATTTAGCGGCGAAGATGCAGGCAAGCCAGAAGATGAATTGCTCGAGGTTGTTCGCAGTGCAAAGAAGATGCAGGGGCAATCGCTGAGCGAGGTCGTGAGCACTTCGCACTCTTATCTAGAGCAACCGAAGGGTCAGAGCGTGGCGAGGGTTGCGATTGTAGACCTAGGAATCAAACGCTCCACCATTGAGCACATGCTTGCTAGAAACCTAACCGTTGAGGTTTACCCGGCCGACGTGACGGCTGATGTGCTTTTGTCAAACAACCCCGATGCGGTCTTCTATTCAAATGGCCCTGGAGACCCAGAAGCGGCAAGTGCACAGGTTGCTGTACTGCGCGAGGTTCTAGACCGTCGAATTCCATTCTTTGGAATCTGTTTTGGCAACCAGCTGCTCGGTCGCGCACTTGGTTTCGATACCTTCAAGTTGCCTTTTGGTCACCGTGGCATCAATCAACCAGTCATGGATCGCACGACCGGCAAAGTCGAAGTAACTGCGCACAATCACGGATTTGCCGTCAAGACCGAGGGTCTTGACAACTTGCAGAGCGCTAACGGCTACGGCGCGGTTCGCGTTTCACACATCTCGCTAAACGATGACTGTGTCGAAGGACTCGAGTGCCTAGACATCCCTGCCTTCTCGGTTCAGTATCACCCCGAAGCTGCGGCTGGTCCGCACGACAGCAACTACCTATTCGATCGTCTCGTGAATCTAATCAGCGAAAACAAGAAGGCCAAGTAATGCCAAAACGCGCAGACATAAAGAGTGTTCTAGTAATCGGCTCAGGCCCGATTGTCATCGGGCAGGCTTGTGAGTTTGATTACTCTGGCACACAGGCCTGTCGCGTGCTGCAAGAAGAAGGCATCCGTGTCATTCTGATCAACTCGAATCCGGCCACAATCATGACCGACCCCGATTTTGCAGACGCTACTTACATCGAGCCAATTACCCCCGAGGTGATTGAGTCGATAATCATCAAGGAGCGTCCAGACGCGATTTTGCCCACTTTGGGTGGGCAAACAGCTCTCAACGCAGCCATGGCGCTAGATGAAATGGGAATCCTGGAGAAATACGGTGTCGAGCTCATTGGCGCCAAAATTGACGCAATCAAGAAGGGCGAGGACCGCCAGATCTTCAAGCAGCTCGTGTTGGATGCCGGAGCAGACGTTGCAAAATCGGTTATTACACGCAACATCGAAGAAGTTCTGGCCGGGGCAGAGATTCTCGGCTACCCGTTAGTCGTGCGCCCGTCGTTCACCATGGGCGGATTGGGTTCTGGATTCGCCTACAACGAGAGCGATCTAATCAGAATCGCTTCGGCAGGTTTGCAGGCGAGTCCGACAACCGAAGTGCTGCTTGAAGAATCGATACTCGGTTGGAAAGAGTATGAACTCGAGCTCATGCGAGATAAGAACGATAACTGCGTTGTCGTCTGTTCAATCGAGAACGTCGATCCGGTTGGTGTTCACACAGGCGATTCAATCACCGTCGCTCCTGCGCTAACTCTCACAGATCGCGAATACCAGAATCTTCGAGACATCGGAATTCAGATCATTCGCGATGTCGGAGTAGACACCGGTGGTTGCAACATCCAGTTTGCAGTTGACCCGGCTGATGGTCGCGTCATCGTCATCGAAATGAACCCTAGGGTTTCTAGATCTTCGGCGCTCGCTTCAAAGGCCACCGGATTTCCGATTGCGAAGATCGCAGCCAAGCTCGCCATCGGCTATACGCTCGACGAGATTCCGAACGACATCACCAAGGTAACGCCAGCTAGTTTTGAGCCGACTCTCGACTATGTCGTTGTGAAGGTTCCAAGATTTGCCTTCGAGAAGTTTCCTGCAGCCGACGCAACCTTGACCACCACCATGAAGTCGGTTGGCGAGGCAATGGCTCTCGGCAGAAATTACAGCCAAGCGCTTCAGAAAGCTCTGCGCAGCCTCGAGCGAAGAGGATCGTCGTTTCACTGGACAGGTGAGATTGGCGACAAGGCTGCCTTGCTCGAGTTGATTAAGGTGCCCACGGATGGCCGCATAGTTTCAGTTCAGCAGGCGCTGAGAGCTGGCGCAACGAGTGAGCAGGTCTTCGAGTCCACAAAAATCGATCCGTGGTTCATCGATCAGATCGTCTTGATTAACGAGGTCGCCGAACACATCGCAAAGGCCGAAGCGCTAGATGCCGATGAGATAAAGCTGGCCAAGGAACACGGTTTCAGCGATATTCAGATTGCTCAGCTGCGTGGAGTCACTGAGGCTGAGGTGCGTGAGTTGCGGCATGCCCTTGGGCTGCGACCGGTTTACAAGACTGTCGACACCTGCGCTGGCGAGTTTCCGGCTGAAACGCCTTACTACTACAGCACCTACGAGCAAGAGACCGAGGTATCGCCATCGGGTAGACGCAAAGTCGTGATTCTTGGCTCGGGTCCGAATCGCATTGGCCAGGGCGTTGAGTTTGATTATTCATGCGTCCACGCCTCTTTCGCGCTCCGCGATGCGGGCTACGAGACGATCATGATCAACTGCAATCCAGAGACCGTTTCGACCGACTATGACACGAGCGACCGCTTGTACTTCGAACCACTAACTCTCGAAGATGTGCTCGAGGTGATCCATGCCGAGCAGCAGAGCGGTGAACTGGTCGGAGTTATTGTTCAGCTGGGTGGCCAAACGGCACTCGGGTTAGCCAAGGGGCTCAAAGAAGCAGGCGTGCCCATTCTCGGCACCACGCCAGAGGCAATTGACCTCGCAGAGGAGCGCGGTCTGTTTCAGCAGATTCTCGATGGTGCCTCGCTGCTCGCTCCGGCGAATGGCACGGCAGTGAACCTCGAGCAAGCCGAAGTCATCGCCGCTCGAATCGGTTATCCGGTACTTGTTCGGCCTTCATACGTTCTGGGTGGCCGGGGAATGGAAATCGTCTATGACCAGAGGGCTTTGGTCGACTACTTCGATCGAATTTCCGATCAGGGGATAGTTGGACCGACACATCCGCTACTGGTTGATCGCTTTCTTGATGATGCAATCGAGATCGACATTGACGCGCTGTATGACGGCGAGCAACTCTACGTCGGCGGAGTCATGGAGCACATCGAAGAGGCTGGTATTCACTCGGGTGACTCGAGCTGCACACTTCCGCCGGTAACCATGAGCGAGGCGCAGATTTCGCGAGTGCGCGATGCAACTCTCGCAATTGCCAAGGGTATTGAAGTCAGAGGCTTGCTCAACGTTCAGTTTGCCTTGGCAAGCGATGTGCTTTACGTGCTCGAGGCAAACCCGAGAGCATCGAGAACTGTTCCCTTCGTCTCGAAAGCGCTCGGCATAACGCTGGCAAAAGCCGCGGCACGAGTAATGGTTGGCGAAAGCATCGCCTCACTAATCGCCGACGGTGCACTTCCGGCGCGCGACGGAACCTACATACCAGCGGGATCTGCGATCTCTGTCAAAGAAGCAGTGTTGCCGTTCAAACGGTTCGCTACCAAGGATGGCCGCTTCGTAGACTCGCTGCTTGGCCCTGAGATGCGTTCAACGGGCGAAGTTATGGGTATTGACATCGACTTTCCAAGAGCTTTCGCTAAGAGTCAGGCGGCCGCTGGCTCAGCGCTGCCTAAATCTGGCAGCGTATTCGTGTCTGTCGCCGACCGCGATAAGCCACACCTGGTGTTGCCGGTTCGTCGATTGCAGCAGCTCGGCTACAAAGTTCTCGCAACATCCGGCACGGCAGCGATCCTGGCTAGGCACGGTATCGAAGTGAAAGTTGTGCGCAAACACTCTGATCCCGACACCATCCTTGGCCCATCAATAGTCGAACTGATTACCGCTGGTGAAGTCGATGTGGTGGTCAATACGCCAAGCGGCTCCGATGCTCGCAAGGATGGCTATGAAATTCGCGCTGCAACGACGGCCGCCGACAAGGCGATATTCACGACGATTGCCCAGTTGAGCGCGGCCATTGGCTCGTTCGAAGCAGTCATTGCAGGGCCATTCAGCGTGAAATCTCTTCAGGAACACGCCAAGGATAGAAGGGCCGCCATTGCCAACTAGTTTCGGCGCTGCGCTAGAGAGCACTTTCGAGAGGCACGGACAATTGTGCGTCGGCATTGACCCGCACCAGAGTTTGCTCGAAGAGTGGGGTTTGCCCGACACGGCAGAAGGTTTGCGAAGTTTCTCTTTCTCAACGCTTGACGCGGCGGTCAACACCGTCGGCATCATAAAACCCCAGGTCGCTTTTTTCGAGCGCTTCGGCTCTGTTGGGTTCAAGGTGCTCGAAGATTTGGCAGAAGCGGCTGCCCAGTCAGACCTGCTTGTCATCATGGATGCCAAACGCGGCGACATCGGTTCGACCATGACTGGCTACTTCGACGCCTGGCTAGGAAAAACGGCACCATTTGTTTGCGATGCACTAACGGTTAGTCCATATCTTGGTGTCGACTCACTCGCCGAAACTATGGCCGAGGCAATGGAGCGCGGCAAGGGTTTGTTCGTTCTGGCAGCAACCTCAAACGAAGAGGCAAAGACTCTCCAACGCGCGCAGATTGGCGACGAGACTGTTGCGGCAGACGTTTATGACCGCATTGAGCGCATCAATTCGGTTAACCTCTCGCCAGGCGCCAGAATTGGCTCGCTGGGAGTAGTAGTCGGTGCAACCTTGAATCTCTCGGCAACCGGTCTCGCTAGATTGCAGAGCGAAGCCAACCTTCACACACCGATTCTTGCACCTGGTTTTGGCGCACAGGGAGCAAGCCTTGACGAGTTAGCAGACCTCTTCGGTGCAGCTGCCGATCGAGTCATTGCAAATGTTTCTCGCAGCGTTCTAGCTTCGGGGTCGACGGCCCTGCAAAGTGCTATCGTGCAAGCGAAACAACAACTGCTGAAGGGAACCAAACGTGCATAAGGCGAAATTGCTTGTTATCGCCGGGCCGACAGCGGTAGGTAAGGGCACCGTCGTTCGGCAGATTCTGAGAGACACAGAAAACATTGTGCTAAGCGTTTCAGCAACCACGAGATCGCCTCGGCAGGGCGAAATCGATGGCGAGAGTTACTTTTTTCTCTCCGACGAAGAGTTCGATGACCTGATTGCCAGCGGTCAGATGCTCGAATACGCAACCGTTCACAAGGCCCATCGATATGGCACTCCGAGGCAGCCGGTGCAGTCAGCGCTCGAACAGGGCAAGGATGTTCTGCTCGAAATCGACATTCAGGGTGCCAGACAGGTCAAGAGCCACATGCCCGAGGCAATCACCGTCTTTCTAGCTCCACCATCCTGGGATGACCTCGTGGCCAGACTGCAGGGCAGAGGCACCGAGAATGCTGAGGAGATGGCTACCCGCCTGGAAACCGCTCGTAAGGAGTTGCAGGCCCAAAGCGAATTCGACCACGTCATTATCAACGACGATGTAGCCAAATGTGCCACCGCGGTCGTAGAATTGCTAAGCGCCTAAGCGCCTTTTCAGAGAGACCAAAAAAATGCCAGAAAAACTAGAAGGTATCGTTTCGCCATCGATTGACAACCTGTTGTCAAGCGCTGAGATCACTTCGAAATATGAGCTCGTTATTTTTGCATCGAAGCGTGCACGGCAGATCAACGACTACTATTCAGCGCTTCAGGATGGTCACCTGTTTCAGGTAGTTGGCCCGCTAGTCGACACGACCATCAACGAAAAGCCGCTGACCATCGCTCTCAAAGAGATCGACCAGAACAAGCTGGCCAAGAAGACCCTCTAGTCGAGCCCTGCCGTGCCTCGCATAGTTCTCGGGATTACCGGGGGAATAGCGGCTTATAAGGCGGCATCAATCATTCGCCTGCTCAGCGAGCTCGGCCACGAAGTAAAAGTTGTGCCCACTCAAAATGCGCTTCGTTTCATTGGCACAGCAACCCTAGAGGCCCTGTCTCACAACATCGTCGACCCTGATCTCTACACAGACATCGAGTCGGTGAAACACATTCGACTTGCCCAAGAAGCCGATCTGGTAATCGTCGCCCCAGCTTCGGCTTCATTTCTAGCTCGAACGGCCGCTGGTCTAGCCGATGACTTACTTGGCAACACAATCCTCGCCACCAAAGCCCCGGTGCTTCTAGCTCCTGCTATGCACACCGAGATGTTTCTCAACGAGGCAACTCAGCAGAATATCGCCACGCTTTCGTCACGCGGATATAAGGTTTTGCCTCCAGCCTCTGGCCGATTGACTGGTTCAGATTCGGGTATCGGCAGATTGCCCGAACCCGAAGAAATCGTAGCGACAGCTCTTGCCTTGCTAAAGCCGAAAGATTTCGCTGGCAAGCGCTTTCTGGTTACGGCAGGCGGAACCCAGGAGCCAATAGATCCGGTTAGATTCATCGGCAATCGCTCGTCTGGCAAGCAAGGTGTCGCAATTGCTCTCGCGGCCGCTGCTCGTGGTGCGCAGGTCACATTGGTCGGAGCAAACATACAGCCGGTCAACTATCTGGGTGTCGACTTTGTTTCGGTTGAAACTGCCTCGCAAATGAATGCCGCTGTTGAGGATCGACTAGCAGACTCAGACTATTTAGTTATGGCTGCAGCCGTCGGCGATTTCAGTTCAAAGGTTATTGCTGAAGAAAAAATCAAACGCGGAGTATCTGGTGCACAGGTAACCATCGAGCTCGTGGCAAACCCAGACATTCTCTTGTCGGCAACAGCCAGAATCAGCAGAGACAAGCTTGCGGTCAAGACCGTAGGTTTCGCCGCTGAAACCACCGAGGATTCGGCACAACTTAGGCAGCTGGCAGCGCACAAGCTGATGAGCAAAGGCTGCGACCTGCTCGTGGCTAACGATGTCTCGAAGGGAAAGGTTTTCGGTTCGGATTCAAATTCTGTACTGATTCTTTCTAAGAGCGGGGTCGAAAAGGCTGTCGAAGGCTCCAAGGACGAAGTCGCGTCAGTGATCCTAGATATACTGGGCAGTGTATGAAATCTCTGAAACTGTTTTCGTCTGAGTCTGTGACCGAAGGTCATCCAGACAAAATCTGCGACCAAATTTCTGACACGCTTCTGGATGCGATACTCGAGCAAGACCCTTTGGCCAGAGTGGCTATCGAGACGATGGTTACCACTGGACTAGTGCACGTGGCCGGCGAACTAACCACAACCGCATACGTTGAGATGCCAAAAATCATTCGAGAGAAAATCATCGACATTGGCTACACATCGAGCGACATAGGTTTCGACGGTTCAAGCTGTGGCGTCTCGATGTCAATCGGACAGCAATCGCCCGACATCGCGCAGGGCGTTGACGCCGGGCTAGAACTTCGCGAGCAGAAGTCAAGCGATCCCTATGACATGCAGGGCGCTGGCGATCAAGGAATCATGTTTGGCTACGCCACCGATGAGACTCCAACATATATGCCAATAGCTATCAGTCTCGCTCACCAACTCAGCGAGAAACTTGCTGCTGTTCGTAAGCAAGGCACCGTGGACTTCTTGAGACCCGATGGCAAGACCCAGGTGACCGTCGGCTACGACGGTGCCGTGCCTAAAACGGCAGAGACCATCGTCGTCTCAACCCAGCACAGAAGTGGCGTGAGTCAGGCTGATGTCGCCGACGCCGTTCGCAGACTGGTTATCGAGCCGGTTCTGGCAGAGAGCAATCTAGACACAAGTGACACCAAGTTTTTGATAAACCCGACCGGAAGCTTCGTCATCGGTGGGCCGATGGGCGACGCAGGTCTCACCGGCCGAAAGATCATTGTCGACACTTACGGCGGTGCTTCGAGACACGGTGGCGGAGCATTCAGCGGCAAAGATCCATCGAAGGTCGATCGCTCTGCCGCATACGCAATGCGCTGGGTCGCAAAAAACGTCGTTGCGGCAAAGCTCGCGAAGCGCGTTGAGGTGCAGGTTGCCTATGCAATCGGTAAAGCACAACCGGTTGGATTGTACGTCGAAACTTTCGGCACCGGTGTAGTCGACGATGCGGCCATCGAGCGAGCTATCCGTGAAGTGTTTGATCTGCGCCCTAAGGCAATAATCGACTCGCTGAATCTGCTCAGACCGATTTACGCTCAGACAGCAAGCTACGGGCACTTCGGAAGAGAACTCGACAACTTCACTTGGGAACGGACCGACCGCGTTGCAGATCTTCAGCGGGCCGTTGGCCTATAGACGATGGGCAAAATTGCTCGAGTCATTCTTGATTCACCGCTTCCTTCGCTAGATAAGGTTTTTGACTACGCAATCAGCGATGAACTACAGCAGGATTTAGTGCCCGGAGTTCGTGTGCGGGTTCCCTTTGGGCGAAGCAAACAGAAAATCGATGGCTACGTAGTTGAGGTTGCTGACTCAAGTGAGTTCGTAGGAAAACTGGCAGAGCTTTCCGAACTGGTTTCACCGCTTCCGATACTGCCCAGCAACCTGTACAGACTTCTGCGAGCTTTGGCCGATCGACAGGCATCTACCCTTGGCGATCTCTTGTCTACTGCAGTCGCTCAACGCTTCGTGAGAGTAGAGAAGGCAGCCATTAGCGCTACCGCCCAAGTTACCAATCAACCAGCGAAGGCGAAACTCGAGGCCATACTCGCTAATCCGACGCTGGTTGACAGCGACTTCGTCGCGAACAAGCTTCCGCAATGGGTGGAAGCCCTGCTTGGTGCAGCCAAGAAAACGCTTGAAGAGGGCTTTAGCGTAATCGTCTTGGTGCCTGACTACAGAGACCAAGACCGAGTCAAGGAGGCAATCTTGGGCTCTGCTCTGGCCGAGAGTCTTGTCGATTTCTCTAGTGAGCAGACCGGTTCGGCTAGGTATGCGGCGTACTTGAAATGTCTGACCGAGGGTGCGCATCTGGTTGTTGGTTCGCGCTCTGCCGCCTACGCGCCACTTCAAAACCTTGGGCTGATCGCCATGTTCGACGACGGCGATCGCAATTTTCAAGATCAGCAAAGCCCATACCTGCATGCTCGCGACACCGCGCTGGTCAGGCAGTCGGTTGACAACTGCTCGATGCTGTTTGTTTCACACGCTCGAAGCACCGAGGTGCAGCGACTCGTTGACCTTGGCTTTCTTCAAGAGGTCGATAGCGAGTTCACACCTCCGAAGGTTGCCTTCGACGAAACCACCGCACGAGTCTCAACTCTGGCTTGGCAGGCCATCCGTGAGGGTCTAGAGACTGGTGTTGTGCTCGTTCAAGTTAGTTCAAGGGGAGTGGCTCGAACGGCATACTGCGAGGGCTGTTCGACTAGAGCGCTCTGCAATCGATGCCACGGGCCGATATGGATCGACGCAAAATCAATGCCAAGGTGTCGATGGTGCAACGCCCAGAATCTCGCTTTCAGCTGCCCCGACTGCAAATCATCGAAACTCAAGCAGGGATACGGCGGAGCAACGAGAACAGCAGCCGAGTTCGGCACATCTTTTGCGGGCGTTCAAATCATTGAGTCTTCTGGCGATAACAATGTGCTTGAGGTTTCGGGGAAAAACAAGATTGTGATTGCCACCCCAGGTGCCGAGCCTAAGGTTGCTGAGGGCTATTCGCGCGTCATAATCATTGATGCTAAACATGCGCTTAATCGCGACTCTCTGCGAGCATCCGAAGACGCCGTTCGTGAGTGGAGCAACGCGATTGCGAAGCTCTCACCGCAGGGTCGGGCAGTTATTGTTGGTGTTCCTGCTCAACTTGGCTCGAGATTGTCGCTTTGGCAACAACGCGAAATTGCGAGCGACGAACTCGCTAATCGCCGAGAGTTAGATTTTCCGCCGCACCTGCGGCTCGGTTCACTCGAGGGCCCGGTTGACGTCATCGCGCAAATTGCAGCAGAGGTCGCTATGGATGGTGTTCAGTTCTTAGGTCCGATTTTGCTTCGCTCCAAAACCGGCGAGAATCAGCATCGCTTGGTTATGAAGTACTCGTATTCGCGCGGAGCCGAACTGTCTGAAGCTCTTCGCGCCGCGCAGCTCAAGGTTTCAGCAGGAATGACTAAAACCAGCGCTTCTGGTCGAGTCAGTCGCGCAATCAGAGTGAGAATGGACGACCCCGAAGTAATCTAGGTCTAGAGGTGCACTCTTGAGAATCTTGTTTGCAGGAACCACGGCCAATGCTGCCGAGGTTTTGCGCTACCTTCACAAGCAGGCAAGACACGAGATAGTCGGGGTGCTCACTAGAAACGATGCACAGGTCGGTCGCAAGCGTGAACTTCGAGAGTCTGCGGTTGGGCAACTGGCTGGAGAACTCGGGCTGAGGTTGATCAAGGCAAATGTCGTAGATGACCAGACCAACGGCGAGCTTGCGGAGCTCAATGCCGACATTGGTTTGGTCGTTGCATACGGCGCATTGCTGAAGAGGCACACACTGGGCATTCCAAAGCGCGGGTGGATAAACATCCACTTCAGCTTGCTACCTGAGCTGCGAGGTGCCGCTCCGGTGCAGCAAGCCATCATTCGGGGTCTTCGAGAGACCGGCGTCAGCATCTTCAAGCTCGATGAAGGCATGGATACCGGGCCGATTTTGGCTCAGGTGCCGACAGTTATTGAGCACGGTGAGAACGCGGGTCTACTTCTATCGAGGCTTACGAACGTCTCGCTCACAATGCTCGACGAGTGCCTCTCGCAGTTGGAATCTGGCACAGAGCTAGAGAAGCCTCAGTCAGGCAAGGCAACGATGGCACCGAAGCTCACGAGGCAAGATGCGCGCA
>Ga0214163_1001032_pt1 | contig 12508 bp, 12 predicted proteins | sample LakMenepilimnion_2_FD_153001 | JGI IMG/M metagenome (GOLD analysis project Ga0214163, IMG submission 153001) | Freshwater microbial communities from Lake Mendota, WI - Practice 15JUN2010 epilimnion v4 | ecosystem: Environmental > Aquatic > Freshwater > Lake > Epilimnion/Euphotic zone | place... | reverse complement strand
GTAGGTTTCGACCCTCGCGGCGTCTCGCGCAGTGCCCCGATTCGTTGCCTTAACGACGGTGAACTCGATGCCAATAACAGTTCCGATAGTAAGCCCGATAACGAGAAGGAATTCCTAAAATTACTTTCCGACACAAAGAAGTATGTTGAAATCTGTAAAGATAAAAATAAACATCTAACTTCGTATGGCACCGCAAACGTGGCTCGAGATTTGGATATCCTGCGTGAAGCCATTGGCGATAAGCAACTCAATTACATGGGTAAGTCTTACGGCACATATCTCGGAACTCTCTACGCACAATTCTTCCCAAATAAAGTAGGTCGAGTTGTTCTCGATGGCGCGGTGGATCCAACAATCTCTAACTTCCAACAAACACTGACACAGGCGATTGGCTTCGACAAAGCATTTTCATCTTTTACTAAAGACTGCACCACAAAGAGGAACTGCACTCTTCCTAAGGGCGAAGTTCTCGCAATAGCTGAGATGGAGAAACTCTTTTCTCAAGTAGCTAAAAATCCACTGCCAACAAAGACCTCGAATCGAAAATTAAGTGAGACGATGATGGTTCTTGGTACTGCATCTGCGATGTATGAAAGTGCAACAGGCTGGCCCAAACTTCGTAAAGCAATTAAAGAGGCACAGAATGGTTATGGAGATAAGTTCCTCAAGCTCGCTGATGAATACACGGGACGCCAGTCAGATGGCAGTTACCCAAACAACGAATTTGATTCAGGTGCTGTGATTGATTGCTTAGATGTTGATGAACCACGTACGGTTGCGCAGATTAAGCGCGATGCGGAGGCATATGCACAGCAAGCACCGCTCTTTGGTCCGTACTTGGCTTACGGCGGACTCACCTGTAAATACTTCAATCAGTCAAAGAAAGTGACTATCGCTCCAACAACCACAACCAACCCAATAGTTGTCATTGGCACTACTGGCGATCCTGCTACCCCTTATGAATGGGCACAAGGACTGAACAAGCTGCTCATCAATTCAGTACTTGTTTCTCTGACAGGCGAAGGGCATACCGGCCAAGGGCAGGGCAATGCCTGTATTGACGACCAGATAGACGATTTCTACCTCACCGGAATACTTCCAAAGACCTCAACCTGTAATTGATGGTGGTCATGGGCACCCTTGCCAATGGTGCAGAATTCCACCATGCGTCTAGACCATGTTTCTTATGTGACTTCCCACGACCAACTAGCTGACACTGTGCAAAGACTGGGTTCGCGCCTAGGCAGCACATTTGTTGATGGCGGTATTCATCCACGATTTGGTACTCGTAACTTCACTGCATCATTGAAGAATGGTCAGTACATCGAAGTTGTATGCCCACTTGATCACCCAGCAACAGAACAAACTCCTTGGGGTAAAGCCGTCTCGAAGAAAGCAAACGAAGGTGGCGGTTGGTTTACTTGGGTATTCTCAACTAAAGACATTGCACCAATTGCTTCAAAGTTCGGCCGCGATGCAGTTGAAGCACATCGCACTCGCCCGAACGGAACAGATCTAAAGTGGAAGCAAATTGGAGTTAAAGAGATTGCGGATACTCGCGAATTCCCATTCTTTATTGAGTGGCTATCTGCAGATCACCCATCACAAGACGGAACCCCATTGGCTGAAATTGAAAAGATCGTTATTGCTGACAATGATCAGTTAGCTGATTCATGGTTCAAAGAAGACATTCTGGCTTCACTCGGAGATGTAAACATCGAATGGGTTGACCCGTCAACAAATGATGACCAATCAGGAATTGTGTCAGTCCATTTATCCACGCCCGGTGGAATTGTAGTCCTTGACTAGAATCTAAATTAAGGTTCCCAGCGAGTCTCTCCCCAGACGTTTAAGAATCCGAGACTTATTTTTCCTCTAGAGTAAAATTCAGGAACCATTCGGTAGAGTTACCTTATGGAAAAGACGGGACTGAAGCTAGCTACCTGCGTAAAGCTTTTTTATTGGAAGCTGCCAATTCCCATCTTGTTTCGAATGATCCAACTAAGATCTGGAATTAAATTTAGCAAAAAAACTAAAATCAAGAAAATCTCTGGTTTGATTCAAATCTCTCAAGAATCTTCAAGAGGATCTTTAGAATCAGTAGACTCAACTATTTTCTTTTATCACCCACAACGCATCTCGAGATACTTTATTGGAATTGATGAGAGGTTAGACAAGCTGCTGGCAGAATACCTGATTGACCAGATTCAAGACTTTAACCCTGGTCTCGTCATAGATATTGGATCGAACATCGGTGAATTTTCACTAGCGATAGGTAAACGATTCCCCAATTCTAGGACAATTAGATTTGAGCCATCTGTGACAGAGGCAATGGCCTCACTCTGGAATTTACGAAATATGCAAAGCGAGCTAATCACCAGGGCACTTTGGTCTGAGCAAACAACTCTTGAATTCTTTATGGCAAATGAAAGTGGAGATTCATCTTTATTCAAACCGCGCGAAAACTTGAAAAGCGAGAAAATAGAGGTGAGTACGCTTGATTTAGAACTTCGGTCGTCACACCCAACAATTATTGAGTTGGTCAAATTAGAGGCTGAGGGTGCAGAACCAGAAATACTCCTAGGTGCACCCAATGTTCTTCGCAGGACCAGATACTTGGTTGCGGATCTGGGTCCCGAAAGAGGCTTGGAACAAAGCCCCACTTTCAATGAAGCGAACTCAATTTTAATCAAAAGCGGGTTTTCGCTGAAGGCCAAGAATATTCAAGGAAGAGAATGCTATCTTTACAAGAATTTACTCATAGAGAACTCATAGTAGAAGTAGGTAATAGAGTGAAAAAAGTATTAATAACGGGAATTACAGGACAAGATGGTCACCACCTATCTCAGCTTCTAATTGAAAAGGAATACGAAGTCTATGGTTTGTTAAACGGCCAACGAAATTCTAGAGTTGAAGAATTTAGAAAATCATTCCCTCAAGTTCAACTCATTGGTGGCGACCTCGGCGACTTTAGCAGTTTGCACTCAGTAGTGCAGAAAATCGAACCAGATGAGATTTACAACCTAGGGGCTATAAGTTTTGTAGGGCTAAGTTTTCAGCAACCAGAACTAACTTCCAACATAACCGGTCTAGGCACGTTGAGACTTCTAGAAGCTGTGAGAAAATGTGGGTTTGAGAGTAAAACGCGAATTTATCAAGCATCATCATCGGAGATGTTCGGAAAAGTCAGAGAGACGCCTCAGAATGAGTTAACACCTTTTCATCCTCGATCACCATACGGTGTAGCAAAAACTTTTGCACACTACATGTGTCAAAACTACCGCGAAGCGTATAACATGCACGTTTCCTCCGGCATTCTTTTCAATCATGAAGGAGAGTTCAGAGGGCACGAATTTGTAACCAGAAAAATAACTTCTAATTTGGCTAAGATTAAATTGGGGAAAATCTCTAAATTTAGCTTAGGGGACATCGAGCCTAAACGTGATTGGGGTTATGCGGGAGATTATGTATATGCAATGTGGCTAATGCTGCAGCAAGAAACCCCCGAAGATTACGTAATAGCCACTGGGGAAACTCACTCAGTCAGAGAATTCTTAGAGGTCGCAATAAAGGAAAGTGGACTTACTGGAGATGTTTCCGACTATGTCGAGTTTGATCAGAGTCTAATTAGGCCTTCCGAAGTTGATTTGTTAATCGGTGATGCCAATAAGGCGAGGGAGAAATTAGGCTGGGAACCTAAAGTTAAGTTCAATGAATTAGTACACATCATGATGCGCAATGACCTAGAGATAGAATCGAAACAGTAACTCACTAAATGCGAATTGGAATTATTTACGAAACAACTTTTCCCGAATTTAAAGGAGGGGTTGAACGCTGGTTTTCGCAACTTGCTTCAGGGTTAGCTGGCGAGTCATTCAATGTAATCTACTTAAACGGAAACGGGCGGAATACGAATACTAGTAATTTGGAGTATCGCCCGATTGAGAAAATCAAGATGTCCTTCCACGAGACTGGGGCGAGAAGCGCCCAAAATACAATCTCATACGCCTTAGCGAGCTTCAATTCTTTAAGAAAATTTGACTTCGAGGTTCTGTATTTATCATCATTTCCCTTTTTGCACATTTGGGCAGCACGAATTTTCCGGATGATAAGCAAAAACAGATTTAGAATTTATGTTGAGTGGTTCGAACTTCCATCTATTAACTATTGGAAGCGAGAGTATGGATATCTTTTTGGAACACTCGGGTTTACCATTCAACAGTTAACTTTACGGCTAAGTGATGTAAACGTTTCATATCTTGACTCTACGAGAGACTTGCTGATAGAAAAGAAAACAAAGAATCAGGCAGTTATTAAACTTCCTGGAATTTGTACATTTGAGAATTCAGTGGGGAATACTACTAAATACAAGAACAGGAACGACATCAGTCAAATTGGTAGATTAACTCAGGATAAACAACCGCTATTAAGCCTGGCAGCAGTTAAGGAGCTAAGAAAGAAAGGCTGGAGTGGTCATTTTCATTTGTTGGGATCCGGCCCTCTTGCACAAGAAGTTTCATCTTACATTCGCTTTAACGGGATGTCTGAATACGTGATTGTGCATGGTGATGGAAGTGATGAAGTAAGAAGAGAAATTCTAGAAAAGTCGGCAGCTCTCCTTCACCCATCTAGAAGAGAAGGATTTGGGTTAGCAATAGTTGAAGCTGCATCATTAGGCGTTCCAGCAATCCTGATTCGGGGCGAGGACAACAAGTCAACCGAACTCAGAATCAACCCAACTCTAGTTTCTGAAGAGTCTAACCCCGCTGAAATCGCGGACCTACTTCAAAAAGCGCTGAACAATCAAGAGAAATTTTCAAATGAATGTGAGCATTGGATAAGGCACATAGGGAATAATATGCTAGCCACTGATTCAATCGAGCAACTTACAAGACACTTTCACTCCATTTGAGCGGTTAGGAAACATACATGGCAATTGAGCGAGAACTGAAGTTAGTTGTTGTAATCCCTTGCCTGAATGAATCTCTAGCTGTTGGAGCAACGATAAGAGAAATACGTAGTTACTCACCGTCAGCTCAAATTTATGTCGTTGATAACAACTCATCTGATTCAACATCAATAAACGCAAAGATAGAGGGAGCAATCGTAGTTTTTGAACCATCACCAGGGAAGGGACGTGCATTTCGCTCTGCACTAAAAGTAATTCCAAAGGACTTCGATGCCTTACTCATGGTTGACGGAGACGGAACCTATGGGATCTCCAAAATATCTGAGGCGCTAGAACTTATTGCAACCTCTGGGGTCGACTTGGTCGTAGGAACACGAAAGACAGAAACGAATACCGGAAAGACCTACCGAAGGGGACATCAGATTGGAAATAGAGGCTTTACTCTAATTAACAGGGTATTTCACTCGAGTGAAATCAAAGACTCACTTTCTGGCTGGAGACTTATGTCTCATCAATTTATTGGCACCTTCCCCGCAAATTCGCGTGGCTTTGAAATCGAAACAGAAATCAATGCACACGCCCGAAATTTTGATTTGAGTGTTGCAAACATCGAAGTTACGTATCGAGAGAGACCCAACGAATCATTCTCAAAGCTACGTACATATAAGGACGGTCTCAGAATTCTTCTTAGCAACTTCCGGATTGCATTTCAGAACCGACCATTAATATTTCTTGGAGTACCAGCGCTCTTAGCTCAGCTACTCGCCACCCCCTTAATTTATCGAGCTTTATCAGGATACCTGCGAACAGGACTGGTCAATCAACTCCCGAGTTTGCTAGTTGGATCTAGCTTGGCTGTGGGAGGATCAATATTTTTGGCGATTAGTTATCTGTTAGAACAAATGCGTCGAATGCATGTTTCAAGCACTCGGCAAAACTACTTGCTAACTTTGAGAAATTTGTCTTGAAATTGTGCCAAGACCAGGATAGCAAAGGGGAGTAGAGGCAGATGGTAGCGAAGATTCACTCCAAGAACCCCATTAAGGCCAGCGGTAAGAATCAGTGACAAGGTAACGATAATCAAGAGAATCGAAGAAGGTTCTCTGAAGTTACGCAGAGTTAACCAAAACACGCAGCAAAGGGCTAACAGAAATATTCGGTCCAGAACAAATAACTGACCGGCTTCGACGGTATGCATTTTAATTAAACTCAAGGGAAAACGGATCAATTTCTCATACCATGGGGACGACCCGTATGTTGGTAAAACGGCTCCAGAGAAATTTACAAAGAGGTTCGGAAGAAAGGCAATTACTGCTAAAGCTGCTACACCGATTGCTGTAATTCGATCTTTCACCAGAAGGAAGTAGAGAGCTATCCCAAGCCACAGCAAGAGTGAGAATCTTGTTAACCCAGTTGCTATCACAAAAGAGCTGGTGAATAACATCAGTACGAATTTGGAAGAGTACGCAAATCTAGGTAGCAACCAGAGGTAGATAGTCAACAAACCCACCAAAAGTGGGTCACTCGTATTCGAGAACATCCATCGAGACACAGTCGTTGAGCTAGATAGAATAATCAGAGTAACTATTGCAAGATTTTGATTCTGCCTTAACTTTACAGTTATGAAACTCCATAGTGTAATAAATGAGACAATAGGAACAACCAGCATCCCCCACAATCCAAGAAAGTAAACAAAAGGAGCGCTTAAAACTGGATATAAAATTCGAAGCTGAAAAATCGCCCAATTGGTATTGCTTTCGAAGAAAAGGCTCTCGGGCTGAATTACTGGATTTCCAACAGCATTTTCCAAGTAAAACTTTGAGACTTCTGAACCGGCGAAATTCTGTGAGTGACCTAAAATAGTAAGCGATTTAAAGGAATAGAGCATCCCATCTGGATGGAAAAGCCCGTAGTCCAAGTTAAACACGGATCCCGTTAAGAAAAAAATCTTGGCAACAATCGTGAAGAAAAGCAACGAAATACTGAAACCCCAGTATATTTTTTGTTTAATCTGCACTTCTAGATAATACAATTAAGGGCTCTTAATTGAATGAACCTTCGCCGTTGAATTGGGGATTTTTTGAATATAGCCATAGTTTCTCGCAGCCTCACTAATGTCATGGGAGGAATGGAGCGACAGCTATTAAGTATTGCGACTGGGTTCTTAGACAGAGGCCACATCGTTACGGTTATTACGCTTGATTCTGCACCAGCAGAACCATTCTTCGAAAGCGACCCTAGAATTGTTTATGAAAGTATTTCCATAGGCGACAGTCAAATCAAAGCTACTTTCCAAGAAAGAATTCAAAGACAGAAAAGAATATTTGAAATTCTTGATGAAAATGAGATCGACGTTGTTGTGGCTTTTATGACAGGTTCATTTTGGTTTGCCGCCATTCCTGCAAAATTGAGACGAATTCCAATAATCCTTGCTGAAAGAAATGGCCCCTCAATCTATACGCGGACAAGGGTTCGAAAGATAAGGCACCTTATTTTCGTGAGTATGCTTCTTGCAAACGCAATAACTGTTCAGTTTGAAGCATACAAAGGGAGTTACCCTTTTTACTTACGAAAAAGAATTGTGCCGATTCCAAATAGAATCTCAGTTTTTGGTGAAAAGAAAAAGAATTCCAGTCGCGCGTTTACTTACCTATTTGCTGGGAGACTCAGTAATCAAAAACAAATTAATGAGCTTGTTTCTGCCTTTATAGTATTTCACAGGAAGTATAAAGATACTCAGCTGGAAATATATGGGAAAGGGGAGCAAGCTTCAATTTTAGAGGGATTAATCAAAAACAACTCCGCCGAAGGTTTTATAACCCTGCATGCTCCTATCAAAGACATAAGCGTTGCCATGTCAGAAGCAGATGTGTTAATCGCTCCCTCCCTTTGGGAAGGATTTCCAAACAGCGTGGCCGAAGCCTTGGCTCATGGAGTCCCAGCGGCTGGATTTACTGATTGTGAAGGGATCCGGGATTTGATTTCGAACGGCAGGAATGGTTGGCTGATTAAGCGCGACAAACCAGTCGAATCCTTGGTTGAACTGTTGAAAATCGTGTACGACTCTCGCGCCCAGTTGCCTATTTTCAGCAAATTGGCCCGAAATTCTGTAAAGCCATATCAAAACGAGGCTCCTAATGATCAGTGGAATCGTCTAATTTTTGCGTTAAAACAAAAGAGGATAGGAATACACTGAATTTTATTTACACCCGCACAATTTTATAGATGCAATCAGTTATCGCCGGAGGCGGCGCACTAACCAAACTAAAAAGGGAGCAGTTGAATTTTTCGGTTTCGAATTTCGCCAGTGTCCTAGCGAACCCCTTTTGCGCAAGAGGTCTCTTAACTCAGTCTCAGCATTGAACTTATAAACTTGCCAGTTACTTTGAATTAATAGCGAAAGACTTTCTCTATTTTCGATTGTCTGGATAATTCTCTCAGCAATCAATTGAGAATCGCGAGAAACAATCTGATTCCCGAGTTCACCGGTAAGGATCTCAGATGCGACTCCAACATTAACACTAACGACTGGAGTCCCAAGGGCAGCTGCCTCTAAAATTGGCAATCCCGTACCCTCGGAGTCCGAAGTAACTAAAAGGCAAGAAGATCGTTGTATTTCTTCAAGCACTTTTGAATTCTTAATCCTTGCATTCGCACTATCAATTATCTTAATTTCTATGTTTCTATCACGTTCCTTCAAAATTTCAAAAACTGGCACCGCTAATTTATTCAAACCTTTATGATCTTCAAACCCTAACCTTTCGCCCCACTTACTATTTCCCACCCATACAACGGTCTTGGATGTGGTCATCTTTTTTGCAAGTTGAATCTTCGAGATATGCTGCAGGTTGGGCAAGTCGTGCAAAACACCTATCGATTCTGTTCGATAGTTTTCCAAATAAGCCTTTCTCAATATATTTGAAGTCACCAAAAAACCATCCGCAGAGTCAATTAAGGATTGCTCAAGTTCAGTGGGCTTATGAATTCCAACGAAATCTGGAATCAACAAATAAATACTTAAATCTAATTTAAGCAAAACTCTTTTTGATCGCTTTCGCGACACTAGTTGTTCAAATGCGGGTCTCCAACTAACGATCACCAAGGAGGGCTTTACTGATTCTATGTACTTAGCTAAGGAGTACGCTGATATGAAATCGGTAGCCGCGACAATAGTGGAGTTAAACACCTTACTTCTTGAGCTGGCGGCCCGCCACAGTGGAGAATCCCTCTTGTCTACTATAAACAAGAAATCAGCAGCGCCTTTAGCCATTCCGACGCCTAGCGTCATGGATGATTCTTGTGATAACGGATCTGAGCTTTGAAGGGCTGAGAATTAACAGAAGTATAGAGATTGGTAAAAAAATGAGAAGAGCAGGGTAGTTCTTGCTAAAATAGTAGCGTCTCATCAGAGTCATTAGCTGAGAAATTAGATATTCGCGCTTGCTTAGGTAATCTTGGAACGACCTAAGAACCTTAAGCTCCCCGATGGCATTTTGGACCGCACCCTTATCTCCTCCCAGCGTGTCAAATCTACGCACACATACATCGGAGCTCCAGGAAACTCTCATACCTGCACGGAGTGCCCTGCAGACGAAATCTATGTCCTCGAGACGGCGCATGTTTTGATCAAACCCCTGAATTTGCTGAAAAGATTCCCTCTTAACCGCTAATGAGCAACTGGGTGAATAAACCTTACTTCCATTTGGAAGTGGAGCCCCTATCACCATGTGGCGAATTAACTGAGAGATACTTTGGAAGTTCGAAGTAATCTCGGAATTTACCGCGAGAAGTCTATAGTTTGGCCCGTAACTTTTTTCAGTGGAAACGAAAGATAGGTCATGCCGGTCTGAAAGTTTTTCAAGATGCACAAGTGAACGGTTCGGATACGAAACATCATCATCATCCATAAAAATTATGACTTCACATTCAGAGTTTATAACACCAAGATTTCGAGAATAACTCTGACCAAGATTGATTTCGTTAGCAATCACTAGGTGATTTTCAAAATTTGCAAGCATATTTCTTGCCAGTTTAACCGTTTGATCTTGGGAGTTGTCATCTATAAGGATAATTTGTGTTGGCGGTGGAGCAAGAAGTAGAGCTCCGTTAATTGCATTTTCAACAGTTAATTCAGCGTTGTAAGTGACAAGGACAACAGCAAAATCCTTCATCCTAATCCAGAATTTCCAGAACTTCCGCCGTGGAATGCGAAGTCAGCCAAGAAAGCGTTTTCTTGATGCCTGTCTCAAGGTTTACATGAGGCGTTTGAACTCCCAAAGAATTGAGCTTAGAACTAGAACCATGGGTGATTGCTACGTCCAGCTCATTAATCGGCGCTTCACTAATTTGAATCTCCAAGCCTTGAGAACGGCAAATTTCGATTAATTCAAACATGGATCTGGGAGATTCACCTGCAACATTGAATACCTGATGTGGTTGAAATTTCTGGCTACTCAGTTCGATTAAATCCCTTATCGCCAATGTGACATCATCGACATATGTGAAATCTCGGCTAAGGTGTCGACTCGCAGTCAGATTGAAAGGTTTGTTGCGTAATCCCGACACTAGCATTCTTGAGACAGCCATGTCCGGCCTTCCCCAAGGCCCATAAACAGTGAAGAATCTAAGCCCCAAACGTTTTCCATTGAGTAAGTTTGGAAAATACTCTGCCATCAACTCATTTGATAATTTAGAGAGAGCATAAAGGCTTTTTGGGCCAGGCAGTTTCATATCCTCCTTAAACGGTGGCGTCAATCCTTCCCCATAGACACTGCTGCTACTTGCGTATATGAATTTATCAATTCCAAACTCATTATTTAACGTTAAAAGATTCAGAAAGCCAAGTTGATTAGACAAAATATATGGTTCCGGTTCCAACTGACTTGCTCTAACCCCACCTTGTGCAGCCAAGTGAACGACGACCGATGGAGAATAATTCCTATAAACTTCCCGAAGTAATTCAAGATTACTGACATCAACCTTATGGACGAAATTTTCTGCTTTTGCTGCCGCTAGGTGCATCCGTTTAATAAGCGGTGAATAATAAGGGGAAAAATTGTCAATTCCGATTACATTTGCCTGCGTGGCAATCAGATCCTGCATTAAAGTTGCGCCAATAAACCCTGCCGCTCCTGTTACGAGGATTGTATCTTTTCCCATGGCCCTAATTCTTACACAAATTCACGCAATTTATTCCGCTAATACTCTTTATATCAGAGGCGGTGACTCTTTTTCTCAGTTATCTCAGTTATCTCACTTTCGAAATACTCATCAATCTGCCGTTTGGTGATAAAGCGCAAGTCGTTGAGTTGTGTAATTAACTCAGATACCTCAACGTAAATCTGATCGGCACGAGAAATTCCTGACCGCTTTGTGCCTTCTAAGTCCCAGAGCGCGGTGTTGATTGCTACCATCAAATTCAAGTAATGAGAAAACCCTAAACTTGAAAAGAGTGAGTTTTTCTCCTCCATTTTCCCTAGTTCATTTTCAACCGACAAACCGTTACTCTATTTGATCATAAGAATACTTTGTCGGTCAATAAATTCCCCGACGCCAATTTCTAACTCCACTTTAGTAATTTCTTTACCCCCAATTTGAGACCATGGAAAGTTTTGGCTAATATAACTGAATCATAACGGAAGTGAACATAGATGCTACCCAAAATCGATTGCGGGATTACGTACGGGTTCACTCTGACGCCTACTTCTCTCGCACGAAGCAGATGGTGTGACCAGTAATTTCGATAGCTGTTGTAAATATGAATATCTTCATACTTCTTAATTTGAAGGGCGTAATGCATAAATCCTGAGTCGATTCCTACATAAAACTTCGATTTTGAGATCAATTCACCAATGCACGCTAAACAATTTCGTAGTTCATTAACCTCTGCCTTGCCACCTACAATAATATTTTGCAATCCCAGTTTTTTGTAGTTATCCAAGATTATCGTGGTTACAGACTCATTTATTTTCCTAGCCGAACCTGATCCATCCCATTGAGAAACTATGAAGTTCTCAGGAGTATTGATTGCATGGTTTTGGCATTTGGGCTGAATTAAATGTCTCTTTCGCAAGAATTTAGGAACATCAATCCCAGAAGTTCTCTCTAACCAACCCGGATGGTCAGGATACGCAATAGCGCTCGGACTAATCTCATGAGAATTAAGGTAATCAAACCAAGGTTGATCCGAACTAAAACTTAACTCATGGAATTTAAGCGACAACTGTGGGTTATTGAAAATAGTGAGGATCTCTTCAAAAGAATCTCGTTTGTTTCTTCCAAGATGGTTAAGGCACAAGTGAAGTGAAACTCGCGAATTCAGTATCAAAGAAACTTGATGCGCCACGGAAATCAAGTGGATTCGATCTCCAAGCCCTTGAGCCGTGTACAAAGTGCCTAAACTTCTCGTACTCAAAATTGGGGTTGCAAGATTGATCACTTTATATCCTCAGACTGCACTAAGATTGGCTAATGGATCCAATTCCACTCGTAATTATAGCTTCTCCAATGCAAGATCGGAGTGCTCCTCTTCTAAATTCATTGGAACCGTCATCTATATTTGAAATAATCAAACTGGATGCCACCGTGGGGACTGAATTA
>Ga0214163_1001028_pt1 | contig 12532 bp, 12 predicted proteins | sample LakMenepilimnion_2_FD_153001 | JGI IMG/M metagenome (GOLD analysis project Ga0214163, IMG submission 153001) | Freshwater microbial communities from Lake Mendota, WI - Practice 15JUN2010 epilimnion v4 | ecosystem: Environmental > Aquatic > Freshwater > Lake > Epilimnion/Euphotic zone | place... | reverse complement strand
GCCCGCATAAACAGCCAGCACACGTTTTACCGGCGTCTGTGGCGGCGCGATCAGCGTCACCAGCGCGTGACAAGGAGTGCCTGCCATGGCGGCAAAGTCACTGATCACCCTGGCCATCGCCTTGCGCCCGATCAGCTTCGGCGGTGTCTCGGTGGTGAAATGCACGCCTTCAACCACCGTGTCTGTTTTTAAAAGCAAGCGCTCACCAGCCTTCGCGGGAGCCTTCACCACCGCGCAGTCATCGCCGGGGCCGACGATGACACTGCGATCCAGTTTCAGCCCGGCCACCAAGCGATGGATCAACTCATCCTCACCAATGTCTGCGAGTGTTTTCATGGATTAACCTCAGGAAAAAATAACATGACCACCAGGCTCACCGAATTAAAAGCCGCATGCAGCAGCATCGGCACCAGCAGCGAGCCGGTGCGCTCATACAACGCACAAAAAATCAGCGCCAGCAGGGCCAGCGGCAGCAGCGTGCCCACATGCATGTGGACTACGGCAAAGAGGATGGAGGAGCAAAGCGCGGCGAAAAGCCCATCCGTGTAGCGCTTCATGACGCCATAAATAAAGCCCCGGAAGAACAGCTCCTCCACCAGCGGCGCGATGACCGCCGCTGCGATGATCATGAGGCCCTTGGCCACCGGGTCGGTGGATTTCCGAAAAGCCTCCACCGCCTCCTGGCCACTCATGTCCGGCCAAAAGCCGCGTAGCCATTCCTGCATGAAAAAAGCCGAGCCATTCACCACCACCAACATCGGCACAGCCGCCAGCAGCACCACCCCCAGCAGACGTCCCAGACTCAGCTGCCGCAGGCCAAACAGCTCTGCCGGATTCAGCCTGCGCACGTTTCGCAGATACACCAGCAGCAGCACGGCCAGCCCCAGCTGCACCACGATGCTGCCCAGCGTGGCATTGACTGAAAGCGGAGTCGTTTCTGCTGCTGGTGCCACAGCCGCAGCTGCCGACTCATCCACACGCAGTCCCGTGAGCAGCAGCATGGAGATCGCTGCCACGATCATCGCATCTGGCGGCAGGCACCAGCCAACCTCCACGCGGCCCGTGCCATTCCAGTAAGTGCCCGGCAAAGCCACCCGCAGCAACCGGTAAGCCCCCACGCCCACGATCAGCGCCAGCCAGACCAGCAGCGTCAGATCATGCATCACCCCCTGAGTCGCAGCGTCCATGGGTCAAAAAGAGTTCTCACTCCACACAGGAGCCGGGTTTGAAAAAGCAGGAAACATGGCTCGCGAGAATACCCACCGCATCCAACCGCGCCATGGAAAAGACCACCCACTTCACTTTCTCGGAACTGGATGGTAAAACGGCGGTTGGATGGCGTTCTGTGTAGCCCCGTTCTCATGCATTACCGCATTACTCTCGCCCTCAGTCTGCTCACCCTCTCCGCCTTCGCGGCAGATCCCCTTCCCGGTCATTCTTCCCATGGTGAGGCCTTCAATGAAGGACCGAGACAGGCAGCAAAGCTGATCGCAGGCACGGGCAAAGTGTCCTTTATCATCACCACGAAGAACAAAGAAGCGCAGGCTTTTTTTAATCAAGGCATCGGCCAGATGCACGGCTTTTGGTATTTCGAGGCCGAGCGTTCCTTCCGGCAGGTGTCCACTTTGGACAAGGAATGCGCCATGGCCTTTTGGGGCATGGCCATGGCGAATGTGAACAATGAGAAGCGTGCCAGGGAGTTTGTTAAAAAAGCCGTCGCACTGAAGTCGAAGGCCAGCGACCGCGAAAAACTCTGGATCGGTGTGCTGGAGACGTTTTACCAAGAGGATGCGAACGACAAGCGTGACAAAAAACAGCGCGCTCTGGATTACATCCGCGATCTGGAAAACCTGGTCCACAGCTACCCGGATGATGTCGAAGCCAAGGCTTTTCTAGCGTGGAAAATATGGCACGCCAATGGTGACGCACCGATCACGAGTCATCAGGCGGTGGATGCCCTGCTGGATCAGGTCTTTGCCGCAAACCCGCAGCATCCAGCGCATCATTACCGCATCCATCTCTGGGATAATCGCAAACCTGAACGAGCGCTGAAATCAGCCGCGCAAAATGGTCAGGCCTCCCCAGGCATCGCGCACATGTGGCACATGCCGGGGCACACTTACTCGAAGCTGAAGCGCTTTGACGACGCCCTCTGGCAGCAGGAGGCAAGCACACGAGTGGATCACGCTTACATGATCCAAAACTGGATTCTCCCAGACCAAATCCACAACTATGCACACAACGAGGAATGGATGATCCGCAACTTCAACGAAGTGGGCCGCGTCAAAGAAGCCATTGCCATGGCAGAAAGTCTCATCCGCACACCGCGTCATCCCAGCAACAACACCCTAGATAAACAGTCATGCAGCGCCAGCTATGGACGCACGCGCCTGATCGACACCCTAACACGCTGGGAGCTGTGGGAGCAGTTGCTGAAAGCCACTGAAGGCCCTTTGCTTGGCCCCGTGATGCAACCGGCTCACGAGGCCGCACGCCTGAGGGCTCGCGGGCTGGCCTTTTATCAAATGAGTGACGCCAAAGCACTGGCAAGCACGATCACAGCACTAGCTGCAGTAGAAACCAAGGCGCGCGAAAAGAAAGCCCAGGAAGACAAGGATGCGGCAGCGAAGGCAAAGAAGGATGACTCGGCCAAAGCTGGAACCAAGAAAGAAGAGGTGAAAAAGCCTGAAGCCAAAAAAGACGAGGCGAAGAAACCTGAAGCCGCCAAAAAGCCTGACGCCATCGCCATGGCACTGATCGAACTGCGGGCAATGGAGGCCGTGCTGGCCAAGGCCAAGAATGCCAAGGATCAGCTAGCCAAAGCCACGGATCTGCCAAAACCCCTCACAGCCCAGCTTTACCTGAAGCTGAATGATCGCAAAAAGGCGGAGGAACTGCTGAAAAACTACCCGCAGGATCTCGCCGGACTCGCAGCCAAGGCCCTGATTCAGCAGACACTCGGCAAGATGGACGAGGCACGCAAAACCTTCGAGGAAGTGCGCAAGCTCAGCTATGCGCTGGAAATGGACCTGCCCGTGGTAAAGAAACTAACAGCACTGGCGAAGGCACTGAAGATCGAAGGTCGCTGGCAGGCTGAGGCACCGAAACGACTGGATGTAGGAGTTCGCCCGGATTTGAAAACGCTGGGCCCCATCCACTGGCAGCCACCGGTTGCCCCCAAGTGGGAAGCACTGACGCCCGAAGGACAAGTGGTGAAGAGCGCTCATTTTGAAGGCAAACCGCATGTGCTGATCTTTTATCTAGGCGCTGCCTGCACACACTGCATGACACAGGTAAACGCCTTTGCCAAAGCCGCACCAGACTATGAGAAAGCAGGCATTTCACTCGCTGCCATCTCACTGGAGCCGCTGTCACTCGTGGGCCGTGTGGCCGAACAAATGACAACGAAAAAAATGCCCCCCTTCCCTGTCTATTGCGACCCAAGCCTTGCGGCCTTCAAGATTTTCCGCGCTTACGATGACTTTGAAGAAGAAGCCCTGCACGCCGCCATCCTCATTGATGCCAAAGGTCGTCTGCGCTGGCTGGATGTCAGTTGGGAGCCCTTCACCGACACAGCCTTTCTGCTCGCTGAAGCCAAGCGCCTGCTCAGCCTGCCAGAGGAATAGGCCGCTTCAAGAATTCTAGAGAGCATCTCCTTGAATCTGGACCTTACTGCTCTTCCAGCGCCTGGCGGTTTTGGTAATAGACGCTTCTCACAGAGACATACGGATCGACGGCGTTAGCCTTGGATTCATCGTAGCGGGAGAACTGGTCTGGCATCAAACGAATGTTGTTCGCCAAGGAAGGAATCCAAGCCAAGTCGCGAACAGAACCCTGTGCCGCGAAACCCCAGTTTGCTGGATTCAAGGCATAGTCACCCGCCAAACCAACAGCATCACGAACCGTGCTGGGGCCGAGCAGAGGAAGCACCACGTAAGGACCTTGGCCCAGGCCCCATTCGGCGAAAGTCTGGGCAGTATCCTCAGCCGACACATCCGCCAGCGCCGGAATCTCATCGGATTTTTTGAAGAGCCCCCCCACCCCAGCGATGGTGTTAAGGCCAAATTTACCCACCTCTTTTCCTGCACGATCAAACTTTCCCTGAAGTGCACTGTTCACGAAACGCACCGGAAATTTGATATTCTCGAAGGCATTGTCCAAACCTCGACGAACAGGGCGTGGGGTGACGGTTTCGTAGGTCTTGGAGACGGGTTTAAACAGGTAGCTGTAAAGCCCGTCATTCAGCTTGAAAGTAGCCCGATTCAGGGGCTCCAGAGGATCAGAAACCTGCACGACGGCATAATCATCGAGCTCATCCGTGGCTTCTGACGTAGTCGCAGCCGTTTTAGGACCAGCAGCGGCCTCAGGCTGCGGCTTCGTGGCACAATGACTCAGCAGCACGACAGAAGAAGCGAGTGCGAAAAGCAGTGAAGTGGGCTTTTTCATGAAGGGCGGGCGACGGATTGTTCGAGTGACTTGATGACGGATGCAGCACCGCCGGACTTAAACTGAGAATCAAGCTGCGAGCGATAGTTCGCGATCATGCTGACGCCTTCGATGACGACATCGACGATCTTCCAACTGCCAGCCTGCTCCATGCGGTAGGTGACACTGTAGCGGCTGCCTTTATAGACCAACTTCGTCGGCACATCGACGCGTCCTGCGGCTGGCGAAACGGCGGCTTGATAGCTCATCACAGGGCGTTCACCGGGGGTAAACTTGCTGCTGTAAGTCCGGATGACCAGCGTGGTGAAAAGCTGCGTGGCCTGCTTTTGCTGTGCTGCGCTGAACAGCTTCCAACCTGGGCCGACAGCGCGGCGAGTCATCGTTTCAAAGCTGATGTTCCGCATCAATGCAGGTCGCACCGCCTCTGCCAGCTTACCTTTGTCAGACTCACGATCCGCGATGGACAGTACCTCATCCACGGCTTTGCGCAGCTGCTGCTCGGCCTCAGCTGTGGAGGCTTGCATAGGGCCTTGAAGACACAAGACAGCGAAAACGAGGGCGAAGAGAGAGCGACGTTTCATGGGGCGGGGGGAGGTGTGGGCGCTGCGTCTTTGTCCTGATTGACGCTACCGAAGGCCATTTTCCCGATCAAGCCTTCAAGATCAACCGCAGATTCTGTCATTGTTATCCTCTCCCCTGGCTGCAAATAAGTCTCATCAGCTCCCGGTGAAAGCGCTATAAACTTATCACCAATCAGACCCGTTGTCTTGATCGAAGCCATCGTGTCCGTGGGCAGCTTCAGGCCATTCATGACCCGCATGGAGGCGATGGCGGTGTATTCCTCAGGCTCCATACGGATGGCCTCAACCCGACCAATGGGCACGCCGGCAATGACGACATTGCTGCCTGTGTTTAACCCGCCAGCATTGGTAAATCGGGCCTCGATGACATAGGTCTCACCACCGAGCAGTGATCCCGCGCCGAGCTTCACCGTCAGGTAGGTCACGGCGGCGAGTCCGAGCAGGACAAAGAGACCGACGAAGAATTCGAGCTTGGTTTGTTTCATGGAAAATCAGTCTTCAGAGTGAATGTCAGCCCCGGCACGGATGCTGGCAAGCGTGGTGCCGAGATGAGCGGCACTGTCGCGGAAACTTGCCACCACGGCATCGGATGAGGCGCTGAACTCAGCCGGGGTGCCCTGGAAATGCATGACGCCTTTGTCCAGCAGCGCCACGCGATCACTGGCAACGAGGGCTTCCGTGACATCATGAGTGACGATCACTGCGGTGAATCCGAACTGGCGCTGATACTTCGCGATCATCAAAAAAACCGCATTACGCCGCAAGGGGTCAAGCCCGGCCGTGGGTTCATCAAAGAGCACCAACTCCGGGCGCGTGACGATGGCACGAGCGAGGGCCAGGCGCTTCTGCATACCGCCAGAAAGCTGACCAGGATAACGATCCAGATGCTTTTCCAGCTCCAACTGCTTCAACGCTTCGAGACTGCGCTCATGAATCTCGTGGTCGGACAAATTCGTCGTTTGCTCCAGAGGCAGCGCCACATTTTCCAGAGCGGTCAGGGAATCAAAGAGCGCGTTGCTTTGAAACAGAAAGCTGCACCGACGGCGGAAGTCAGCGCGCGTTCGCGCATCCTCGATAGTGAGCGGACGACCATCAAAAAGAATACGTCCTTCATCCGCAGGCATCACATCCGCCAGACACTTAAGGAAAACAGATTTCCCCGTGCCACTACGGCCCAGCACCGTCACCAGAGTGCCACGCGGCACATCGAGATCAGCGCCCGCAAGCACCACATTGTCACCGAAGCGCTTATGAACGCCCTGCACCTGGAGCAGCAAAGGAGAAGGAGCAGCAGCCATGATCAGACAAGAAAAGAGGTGATCACATAATCCGCAGCCAACACCAGGATGCTGGACTGCACGACCGCGCGCGTCGTGGAGGCACTGACACCACGCGCACCTGAGGCATTGCGATTCCGATGCGTGTTAAAACCATGGAAACAGCAGAGCGCGATGGTCAGCAGGCCGAAGGTGGCCGCTTTGATAAAACATTCCTGCACATCTGCCGAGCCAACCGCCCTCTCCACGGCTGACCAGTAAACACCGGGCTGCAATCCCAGAAGCAGAGAGCCCGACAAACTCCCGCCCCACAGGCCCACGGTGACAAACAAAGCCGTCTGCATCGGAAACACCAGCAGTGACGCGATGAGACGCGGCGAGATCAAATAACCCAGGCTGTTGACGCCCATGGTATCCAGCGCCGCGATCTGCTCCGAATTCCGCTGGATGCCCAGCTCAGCAGCCAGGGCTGAACCTGCCTGCCCAACCAGCATGAGAGCCGCCAATACAGGACCAAGCTCGCGCACCAGACTCAGGGAAACCAAGGCTCCCAGCAGACTCTCAGAGCCAAAACGATTCAGCACATAATACCCCTGAAGACCCAGCACCAAGCCCGTGAACATGCCCACGATCAATATCACCGGCAGGCATCGAACGCCTTGCTCAAACATTGACCGAGCCACTCGCCGCACCAACCGCCTTGAACTCAATACGGCCTGAAACGAACGCAGGGTGAACATCGCAAAATCCCCCAGTCCGTGGACGAGAGCGAGAGAGTGATGTCCGAGAGTGCTGACCATTGTAGAAAGACTGCCATGCCTTTAACGGAGATCTCAGCCGGATGCAACGACACAACACCGAGCAGGTAACTCCACGTCACAGAACAGAAAGAACAGCCACCTGCATATCCTCATGCCGGACATCTCCCCGTCACCCTTCATTTAAAACTTTATGCGTCGTCATGCTGGCATCAGAACGAATCATGCTATGAATGCCGCATGACCCACGAAGTCCTCCACGCCCCTGCCTTCTCCACCCTGAGGCTCGATATGTCTGAGGGAGAGTCCATCCTCGCCCAACCCGGAGCCATGCAGGCCATGACACCGGGCTTTAACATTGAGGTCAAAGCCGGACTACACATGCAGGGAAAACGTGGTGTCATGGGCGGGATGCGCAGCTGGTTCGGCGGTGAAAGCTTTTTCACGGTGATCTATAGGGCTAAACGCGATGCCCAGCACATCATGCTGGCCCCTGAGCAGATGGGTGAGATTCGCGCGTTTGACATCACGGAGGACACTGGACTGATGCTCGCACGCGGTGCCTTCCTGGCCTGCACACCGGAGATTTCCTTCAATCTGCACAATGCCGGCATGCAGGGACTGCTGGCCACGCGTGGCCTGTTTTTTCTAAAGACAGCGGGTGCGGGAAAACTCTTCCTCAGCAGTTACGGCGGCATCATTGAGCAAACACTGGAGGAAGGAGAGCGCTTCGTTTTGGATAACCGCAACATCGTCGCCTTCACCGACAACATGGCCTTTGAATCCGTCGTGCTGACGCGCTCGTTAAAGGATTCGTTTTTTTCAGGAGAAGGATTTGTCGTGCGCTTCACGGGGCCTGGAAAAATCATCTACCAAACTCGCGCACGCCCTTCCACGGGGATGATGCGCAGCGTCATTCAATCCGTGACTTAAGCTTATGGAATCGCTGCCGAACACTCAAACACTGTCTCAACCAAGACGGCTCAACACGCCCACCCGCGAGGCTTTGTTGCAAGGCTTTGAGGCGCATGAAACACGCTCCAGGATCTGGCTGGGTGTGGAGGTCCTTATCATCATCGTTGGTTTGGGCTGGTGGCTCATCCAGCCCACCACACTGCCCGGCTGGCAATGGGCGCTGATGTTCACCGTCGGTTTCCTGGGCCTGTTTGACTTCATCGTCTCTCAGCAACTTTCGAATCGAAAGCTGATCAATGACGTCCGCCCAGACGCCAAGCTCGGCAAGCACACGCGTGACTCTTTACTAGCGGCAACCGAGCGCGTGAAGGAAAAACTCGGTCTCTCGCAGCATCCAGTGCGCGTTTATCTCGCGCGTGAAAAAGAGGTCAATGCCTATGCGATGCGGCTGGAGCTTCTGCCGGGCTGGCATTTGTTTAATCAAGTGCAGCTGAATCGCTCCATCGTTCACCTGCTGGATGAAAAGGAACTGGAGTCTGTCATCGGTCACGAACTGGGGCACATCTATGCCTGGTCTCCAATTGGCAGCCGGTGCATGTTGATCCACGCGCTGTTTTCAGGCGTGCTGACGCTGTTAATTGGTCAGGCCTTGAGTGATTACGAGATCGCACTTGGGGCGCCTTTACTGGCACTCTTTGTCACTCGCTGGGCCGCCTTTTCCACCTGGACGACGCAGATCCGCATGATCGAGTTTCTGTGCGATGATTATGGTGCCTGTGCGGCGGGAGTGATCCCTGCCATGACTGCCGAAATCAAGATCGGCATAGAGCAGGAAGCACGCGCCGAGCTCTTGCAGCAGGTCTTGCAGGCCAAAGCCAAAAATACCTCAGTGCCCATTTCGGATCTCATGCAGGCCTACGAAGACGCGCTGCCCTTTGGCGAAGTGCACAGCGAAAGTGCCCGCGAGCATATGAAGGCCAACATCAAAGCACGAATGGCAGGCGATGAGACCTCATCGATGAAGGGCTTCTTCAACTACATCTACAAAAGCGATGACACTGATCACGAGGCGCTGGATGAAATCATCGACCGCTCAAAAAGGCTGCGCCAGCTGGCCAAAGTGCCGATCTCACTGCCTGAGGTGATCAAAAACCCACAGCTCATGGAGCAGTGCGTTCAGCAGATCGAAGCACATCCTCAGCATCTGCTTTTGCATTTGGAGGAAGAGATTGACGACCGACAGGTCACACACCCGAATGTTTCACGCCGCCTTCTCTATCTCTGGCGGAATCGCGAAGTCATCATGGCCGATTAAAAAAACAGCCGCACTGAAACCAGAGCGGCTGCTGATGATTGGTTAGAGCAAGTTTGGATGTTATTGAGCCTTCGGCAAAGCAGCAAGCTCGCGCTTGATGTCGTTCGCTTGTTCAGCTGTGGATGCTTTTTTATCCTGCCAGATGACTTTACCATCCTTGATCAGGAAGCACTGACGAGTGGCCAGATTCAGGAGCCCCTTGATCATGCGCTCCACCTTGAAGGCATCAACAATTTTGCCTTCAGGATCAGCGATGAGGTCATAGGGAAGCGTAAAATCATCACGGAACTTTTTCTGAGCTTCTGGTTTGTCAAAAGACACACCCAAAACCTGAACACCTTCCTTGCTCAGCTCAGCAAAGGCATCGCGAAGGGAACAAGCCTGCTTCGTGCATCCTGGCGTATTCGCTTTGGGATAAAAGAAGACCACTGTCGGGCCTTTCTTATACACGTCTGCGAAGTTCACCATTACACCGTCTTGATTGAGGCCAGACACCTCAGGTGCAGGATAACTCACCTTCTCGCCCTCAGCAGCTGAGCTAAAACCGAGAAGGCTGGAGAGAGTGGCGAGCATGATGAATGAAAAACGTTTCATGAGAGGATAAAGACTGGAATTACTTGCCCACGCTGCCGTGGAAACCTGCCTTGTTCATGGATGCCAGCAGATCGCTCTCGGTGAACTCACCCTTGACGGTGAAGGTGCTGGATTTGTTGACGATTTCATACTCGGTCACACCTGGGACTGCTTTCACAGCTTCAGTCATCGCATTCACGCATTTTTGACAGCAAAGATGAGCTCCCGAAACAGTGGCTGAAGTCAGCTTCTTGGCAGACGAACTGCTGCTGGAGCTGGATTTTTCTTCAGCGGCATCACTGGTGCCGAAATAGCCAGCCGCCATGATGGCTTCGATGGCTTTCTTGACATTGCTTTTGGATTTGGCCGTAACTTTGATCGTGCTGCCTTCGGCTTCGATGGTGACGTCTTTCACCGTGTTAGCAGCTTTGGTGATGCCATTGGTGCAGCTTTTGCAACAATTATGGACACCTGAGAGGGTGACGGTGGTTTCAGCGTGAAGGCTGAATGCGGAAAAGACGCCGAGAACAAGGAGGGTTTTGATTTTCATGGATTGGTAGAACGAGTGCGACTGACAGTTTGTTTAGTTAAAGTTAGAGCTTCTTGAGCAGTCCCTTGAAAAGATCTCCCAGGCCTTCACCACGAATCAGGTTTTTCAGCAGGCGGTCGATCTTGGGCCGCACACTTGGCTCGGAAAGGCTGCCTTTGGATTCAATGTCAAAAGTCATGCGGCCGCTCTCATCCGACAGAGCCTTGATGACAGCGCTGGCCAGAGAATCACCTAGCTTGGCCTTGGCGATGCCTTTTTGCAGACGCGTCTGGAGTGAGGCTCCGCAGGAAAGCTTCAGTTCCAGTTCATGCTGATCTTTGGCACTGTCCAGCCATGAACTTTGATGCAGAACGACCTCATACTCCGGCAAAGCAAAGCGTGTGTGCTTGCGCAGCGTGAGTCGATTATTTTTGAAGGTCGCATCCATGACCGCAGGCTCAAGCAAGGCCCCGCCAATTTTCACCGGACTAAGATCGACGCCGTATTCCTGGAGCTGTTTCATTTCCTTGCCAGCCACGTCACCCATGGTCATGTGACCGGCTAAAACCGAGCCTTGAGCCAAGGTTAGCTTCAGCGTCGAAGTGGGTGCCCAGCTCTGTGTCACAGGGTCCATCGGGATCACGTTCGATTCGCCGCTGAGCTTCACATTCGCCAGCTGAACAGGACGTTTCACGCCTCCGATGCGGGCCTCGCCCATCACCTCGATCAAGCTGCTGAGCGAGGCACGGACGCGGTTATGTTCTTTGAGGTTGGTGGTATCGATATCAATGTCGGAGAGTGTGAGATCCAGCTCGGAGATTTTGACCTGCATCTTTTTATTCGTGATGGTGAACTGGCCGCGCTCGATCGAGGCGCTGTGGGCGCTGAAGGCGTAGTCTTGTTTGTCTTTGGCTAAAGTTGGCTTTTGTGTTTGGGCTGTTACAGGCCCTGGGGGCGGATTATTGGCACCTGTCTGCTCAGCTTCGCCGTTTTTGCGCTTACGGAACAACTTTTCAACAGTGCCCTTCCCCTGATCATCCTGTATCTCCCTCACCACAGGAGAAATGATTCGCAGGTTTTGGACGAACAAACGCTTATTCAGCAGGTCTTCCAACTTCACTTCAAAGACGATCTCTGGGATGACGATGGGGGCTGAGCCTTCCGCCATAGGCACCCGATCTGACAAAGGCCTGGCGACTTCCGCATCTCGTGGCGCGATTTGAACGTCAAGGAAACGAAGACGTGCAGGGCTGGACAACAAGCTCAGCTCCGAGTGGCCCACGTGAGCGCGACAATCGCAATTTTTTTCCAACTGCTCCACCCACACGTCGGGCCCCATTTGGCTCATGATCCACCAGGATGCTCCGGCCAAAGCGGTGCCCAATAGCATGGCCAGTCCGACGACAACGATCAATCCAATGCGCATGTATTTTCCCATATTCAGGACACTAGCAGCCTGTCGCATTTTGCCAAGTGCTGCCACGCGTCTCTGAATTCTGAATGACTATCCTTAAGTCAGTCCAGGCTGCGTTTCGGCGCGGTGATGCGCACGGCGGTTCCGCCGGTGGCTGTAGAGGTGGTGACTTGGGCAAAACGCTGCACTTCGTAGCCACGGACATTGACGGTGAGGTCAAGCTTGGCGAGGAATTCCCAAGTCGCAGCGACTCCGATCTGATCCGCAATCCGGCGAGCTTCGTGGTAGGTCTCAAAGGCATCTGGCATGACCTGATAGATGGCAACGCCCTTGGGGTCGGCTTGGATCTGGCGCATCAGGCGCTGATAAGCAGAACCTTCCGTACGGATCTGATCCAGGGTTTCACCACCGCCTGCCTTTGGTGTCAGCGCCAGTTGAACGGCGACGGTGCCTTGTTTGACCGCAGGTTTAAACGTGTAGGAAGAGCCGCCCATCATCGGACTGGCGGCTGCTCTTTCCAGCACAGCCTGAAGTTTGAAGGCGTCATAGATCACCTTGTCACGACTGCGGTTTTTGATGCCATCCAGACCACCGAGATCTTTGACAAAATAATCGACTATGTCTTTAGCCGTGGCTTTGACTTCCACGACTTTGGAGCCCCAGCCAAAATTGATTTTGGCACCGCTGGATGTGGCGGTGATGGTCGGTTTAGTGGGATCACGAG
>Ga0214163_1001024_pt1 | contig 12550 bp, 8 predicted proteins | sample LakMenepilimnion_2_FD_153001 | JGI IMG/M metagenome (GOLD analysis project Ga0214163, IMG submission 153001) | Freshwater microbial communities from Lake Mendota, WI - Practice 15JUN2010 epilimnion v4 | ecosystem: Environmental > Aquatic > Freshwater > Lake > Epilimnion/Euphotic zone | place... | reverse complement strand
TATGTCAAGAAAAGGAAATTGTTTAGATAATGCCATTATCGAAAACTTCTTTGGAATATTAAAATCTGAAATGTTTTACACACAGAAATTTAAATCAATAGAAGAACTAAAAAAAGAAATTGATAAATATATTATCTATTACAATAACGTCAGAATTAAATCAAATTTAAACAAAATGAGTCCGATAAAATATCGAACTCATTATTATCAAAATTAATTATAAATTTGTCTAAACTTTTGGGTGCAGTCTAAAAATCAGGCCTTTTTTTGTGGTTTAGAAATTACAACTTTAAAGTAAAAGTTGTTCCTTCACCTAATTTTGAATCAACAGTAATTTCGCAATGAATTGCTTTGGCCAAATCGCGAATTAAATGTAATCCTAATCCGGATTTAATCCCAACTACTTCTTTATCATCGTACATAGCTTTGAATTGGTCTTGACTAGCCCCTTTTCCATTATCCGTAACTGATAAAAAAGTTTGGTTATTTGCTTGCCAAGCTTTCCATTTTATCGTAGGATTTTCTATTCCTTCCAATGCTTTTATGGCATTTCCGGTTAAGTTCCGAAGGATGGTTTTAAGGTAATTTTCATCCGTAAATAACTTCAAATTATTAGGATTTTCAAATTCAATTCGAATTTGTTCAGTACTTGAGAAGTGTTTCTGAGTATCTTCAAACAACGAATAAACTGAAACTTGAGTAGGTTGAGGTTTAAAATTTTCCATTTGGCTTTTGCTCCATTGTAAAATGTCTTCCATAGAATGGAGTAAGTTTTCCGCACCATGCATGGTTTTGTCTTGCATGCGTTTGGTGCTTTCTTCATCCAGCATTTCCGGAATTTCTTTTTGGAGTTGTAAAAAGAAAATCAAATTGGCTACAGGTCCCCGCAGGTCATGATTTAAGATGCTGAAAAATCTTGCTTTTGCTTTGTTGGCTTGGTCGAGTTCTGCGTTAAGGAGTTGAAGTTTGTGGTTTGTTTTTTTGCGTTGTTGGTTTTGATAGAATAAGATAGCTCCAATACAAGTCACTAAAAATAATCCTAAAAATAAATACAGTCTTTGTTTATTTGCTGTACTTATTTTTAAGTTTTTAATATCGTTTTCAACGGTTAGATTTTTTATTTTTTGTTCTTTCAGTTCATTTTGATAGGTTCGCAAAAGTTCTTCTGTTTTATCAGCCACTTCCATGTTAAAAACAGAGTCTTTAGCTATATATGCTTCTTTTAAAAAAGGAAAAGCTTTGTTGAAATCTTTCTTTTTTTGATAATAATCGGCTAGATTTTCAGCCGTGATGACGATGTAATTATAATTTTCATTTTCTTTTGCCAATTCATAAGCCTCTGAATAATAAGCAAATGATTTTTCTAGTTGATTTTTTTCAAGATAATAATTTCCTAAATCAGAGCATGCAATCAATAAGGTTTGAGGAGCATTAACTTCTCTACAGAGTTTTTCACCCAATAGTAAATATTTTTCTGCATTTGTAAACTCTTTTTTGGTTAAATAAAGTCTTCCCAAATTCACTGATAATTCAGCTTCAAGCAAAACATATTCATCTTTTTGTGCGAAGGAAATTCCTTTTTTAAAGCAGTCAATAGATTTGTCAATCTGACCTAAATCTTCATAAATATTACCTAATCTGTTATAGTTAATCCCAAGCCCGGAATTGTTTTTTTCTTTTGTATTGATTTCAATTGCTTTTTCAAGATATTCAATTGCTTCTTTATGTTTGTTGTGTAGTTTTAAATTTTGAGCAATAGTGACATAGGGACTGGTAATTGGTTTCAAATCATATTTATCTTGTAATCCAATAATTTCAAAAGCTGTTTTAGTGGCGTCTTCTCGATTACCAAGTTGTGATTGAGTGGACATAATATTTTCCATCAAAAACTGAAGCATTTTTTTTGGCATATTCTTTTTTTCGAGAAACTGTTTTGCTTCCAAAAAGTGTTTCAATGCTTCTTCTGGTTTTTGATTGGACCAAGCAATTACCCCTTTCATGTTAATAATAAGATATTCCCCTTTTGGAAATTTTAATTTAGTAGAGTGAATTTTCATTTGACCCAAAAGCGAATCTACTTCATTAAATTTTCCTTGTTTTACTTTCAGAAAGGTAAAACTATTGAGGGCTTTTACATAATTTGTATCAATTGGTTTTGTTTTTAAAAAAACCTCAAGCGAATCATAGGATTTTGGAATTTGTCCAAAACAAAATGTAAAAAAAAACAGAAAAAAAAGAGTGATTATTTTTTTCATAGTTGTTTGTGTAAATCATTTTTAAAACTTCTCCCAATTGGTAAGTTTGTACCGTTAACTAATTCAATTTCATTGGCGTTGATTTTATTTATTTTAGACGGCATGACCGCAAAACTTCTGTGAATACGAACAAATTGATGAAATAAATCATCTGTTAAGAATTCACTCAACCCTTTCAAGACATAATGACGCTCTGTTTCGGTCACAATTACTGTATAATTTTTTAACGCTTCCAAATATAAAATTTCATGCAATCTAATTTTGATTTTTTCGGTTCCTGACTTTACATAAATTGCATCACCACCAATGGTTTGTTCATATAAATCAGCTTTGGTTTTAATGTTCATGAATTCTTCAATTCGTTGAATGGTCTGTTCGAATCGAGGAAATTTAAAGGGTTTTACAATAAAATCTAAGGTTTGAATTTCAAAGGTTTCAGCTGCACTTTCTGTATGAGAAGAAATAAAAACGCATACCCGAATGGAAAGTGCTTTTTTACGAAGTTCTATTCCGGATTCTCCCGGCATTTCAATATCTAAAAAAGCAATATCAACCTCATTTTGATTTAAAAAGAGAAGTGCTTTTTCAGCGGATTCAAAAACACCGATAACTTTTAAATTTAAAAATCTTTTGGCATACGATTGTACCACGAGTCGATCCATCTCGTCATCATCCACAATGATACAGCTAAACACCTTCATAGTAAGGAGAATATTTACTCAAATATAAAAATATTTACTCAAAATCGGTTGTTGGTACTGTAAAAATGTCGTTCGTCCTTTTGTGCTTTTTTCAACTACTTTTTTCAATCAACTTTGTTTTCAATTCCAACTTTAATTAGCAATAGTATGAAAAAGTATGTCTGTATACTCTTTTTCCATTTGTGTTTTTTTACAACTTTTTCACAAGTAGGTGTCAATACAACTTCACCTCAAGCACAATTGGATATTCGATCAAGTAATCAATCAACTCCCGCCAACACAGATGGGGTATTAATTCCTAAAATTGACGCATTTCCGTTAACGAATCCTACTGCTACACAGCAAGGGATGATGGTTTATTTAACAACATCATCCGGTAGTAACGAACCGGGATTTTATTATTGGGATAATTCAACAACTTCTTGGTTGCCCATTGGCAATGGAAGTAAAGACGGCTGGAAATTGACTGGTAATACAGGGACAAATCCTGCTGTAAATTTTATTGGGACTATTGATAATAATGATGTGGTTTTTAAAAGGAATAATATTATCTCTGGTCGAATTTCAGCAAATAATATTGCATTTGGGAGTCAAGCATATTTAAACAATACAACTGGCCAATATAATACAGCAATTGGGCACAACACTTTAAATGCAAATACTACCGGTAGTGTAAATGTAGCCGTTGGTGCTTATGCGTTGTTTTTAAATACAACGGGCTACAGAAATACAGCTGTAGGTAATGATGCTATTGCTGCCAATACTACAGGTTTTCTTAACTCAGCTTTTGGGAATAATTCACTCCGATATAATACCTCAGGAAATGAAAATTCTTCTTTTGGTTCAGATGCGATGATATCAAACACGACAGGTAGTTTTAACTCAGCCTTGGGAAGACAAGCATTAGCTTCAAATACAACCGGAGGTAATAATACTGCCGTAGGTTATTATTCATTATTTCTAAATACCACGGGAGAATTTAACACAGCATTAGGTGCAACTTCTTTGAGAAATAATACTATAGGATTGGCAAACACAGCTGTTGGGGTAAATGCATTGTTTAATAATACATTAGGTAATTACAATGTAAGCATTGGTGCAGGAAGTATGGAGGCAAATACAAATGGAGTTAACAATACCGTTGTAGGAACAGACGCATATAGATTAAATACTAATGGGAATTTTAATGTAGCGATTGGGAATAGTGCCTTGCGTTTTGGAATTTCAGGTTCAAACAATACTGCAATTGGTCAAAATGCATTAACAAATAATACTGCCGACTATAATACTGCTACAGGTTTTCAGTCGTTACAAAGTAACACAACTGGAATTTATAATGTAGCTAACGGTGTAGATGCTTTGTATTCTAATACGACAGGAAGTAATAATGCCGCTTTTGGCGTTGCAGCATTATTTACAAACACAACAGGACAAGATAATACTGCAGTAGGTAATACTGCTTTGCGATTAAACACAACCGGAAGTTGGAATACTGCGGTGGGTAGAGAGGCATTGAATAATAATACTACAGGGTTAGACAATACAAGCGTTGGAACAGCTTCCTTAAGAAATAATACAACAGGAAATTACAACACTTCCATTGGAAGAAATTCTTTGTTTTCAAATACAACAGGAGATTATAACACTGCAAATGGTTATTTGGCATTATATAGTAATACAACAGGAACACCAAATACAGCTATAGGAACTGAAACATTATATTCTAATACTACTGGTAATAATAATACTGCAACTGGCTATAGAGCACTTTTTGCTAATACCATTGGACATTCCAATACTGCCAATGGGCAAGGTGCACTTCAAAACAATACAATTGGAAATTCAAATACAGCCAATGGTAGAGGAGCACTTTTTTCTAATACAACAGGAATTTCAAATACAGCAAGTGGTGTAAGTGCTCTACAAAACAACACAACTGGGAGTGGAAACACAGCTAATGGCACAGGTGCACTTCAAGATAATTCAACAGGCAGCAGTAACACAGCAATTGGTACATCAGCACTTGATTTTAATACAACCGGTAATTATAATACTGCAATAGGTGTTGCTTCATTACATAACAATCATGCTAATAGCAGAAGCACAGCGGTTGGTTATCATGCTTTATTTTTTGCTGATAATCGCACCTTGGGTAGAGAAACCTACAACACTGCTATTGGTAATGAAGCTTTAAGAGGAGGAGGTATTATTGCCAATAATACTGGTCAGTTTAATACGGCTGTTGGTGATTTTGCTCTTTTAAGTAACACAAATGGAAATTCTAATACAGGTATCGGCAGAAATGCACTTCAATTTAACAATAGTGGCTCTCCAAATACTGCTGTTGGTGCAGAATCACTTTCTAGTAATACCACGGGCAACAACAACAACAGTCTAGGATATCGCTCATTGTATCTGAATCAAACTGGTAGTCAAAATACTGCATTAGGGTCAGAGGCATTATACAATACAACGACTTCTAACAACACCGGGATAGGTTACAGAGCTATGAATTCTGCTACAACAGGTTTTAGAAATACTACATTAGGTAGCAATAGTGGATTAAACATTACAACAGGCAATTATAATACTGCTATAGGTACAAATGCATTCAGCACTTCAAACCACATCAACTCAACTGCCATAGGTGACGCATCGGGAATAACGGCTGATAACCAAGTTCGCATTGGCGATGCCGGTGTCACTTCTATTGGTGGTTTTGCCAATTGGACCAATGTATCTGACGGACGATTCAAAACCAATGTAAAACAAAATGTACCAGGACTTTCCTTTATTACAAAATTAAAACCGGTTACCTATCAATTGGATTTAGATGTCATTCATACTTATTTAAAAACACCTTCAGAAGTTAGAAAACCGGAAACAGAAAACGATAAAAAACAAGAAATTCAAACCGGATTTATCGCTCAAGAAGTGGAACAAGCAGCTCAAGAAACCGGATTTACTTTTTCGGGTGTGGATAAACCTAAAAATAATGAAGATTTTTATGGACTTCGCTATGCGGAATTTGTGGTGCCATTAGTAAAAGCAGTACAAGAACAACAAGAGATGATTGAAAAACTACAACTAAAAATTCAACAATTAGAAGAAAGATTAAACAATCAAGACAAAAAATAATACCTTTATTATCAAAACAATAACGACATGAAACTAATACATTTTTTTACTGCATTATCTTTTTTGTTTAGTTCAGTAGGTTTTTCTCAATCCTATCCTCCAACTAAAACAGGAAATGAGGTTGATGTTTTTCACGGTGTTTCTTATCCTGATCCATTACGTTGGTTAGAAGATATGAAAAATCCTGAAGTAGAACAATGGTTTAAAAACCAAGCAGATTATACTTCACAAGTTTTTAGTAAAGTAAATGGAATTCAGGCATTAGCTAAAGAGTGGAATGAGTTGAGTTTAATACAACAGGAAAAATACACCGATATTTATTTTAGAGGAGGTATTTTTTTCTACAAAAAAACATTGCCTAACGAGTCGGTAGGTAAAATTTACATGAAGAAAAGCATAAATGCTACCGAAGAGCTTTTGTTTGATCCTCTCACATTTATTGAAGGGAAAACCCTTTCCGTTACGGGTATAAAACCTAGTTTTAATGGTAAGTTTTTAGGGATAGGTTATTCCGAAATGGGTGCAGAAATTGGAAGTTTGATTATAGTTGATGTAGCTATGAAAAAGGTTTTGCCTCAAAAATTTGAACCAAATTATCAAGGAATCACCGATTGGATGCCCGATAATTCAGGGTTTTTGTGGCCTAAATTGGTAACTTCTGATATGACTAGTCCTGAGTTATTTATGAATCTCAAAACCATGTTTCAATCAATAGATTTGACAAAACCAAGCGAAGATTTTTTCTCCAAAGCAAAAAATCCCGAACTTCCAATTGATGCAGCTGATTTTCCTGTTGCTTTTACTACTGAAGATATGCCAAATTATGTTTTTGGCGGACTTTTTTCAGTCCAAAGTGAATTAAGAATGTTTTATGCTCCCATTATTGACAAGTACATAAAAGAGTTAGAATGGAAAGTTTTGTCCGAAGTTAAAGATAGTCTTATAGGTACGTTAGAATTTCATAAAGGAAAAGTATATGGAATTTCTTCAAAAGGAGCTTCTAATTTAAAGTTGATTGCAACTACAATTGAAAACCCAAATTGGGATAAAGCAGAAGTTATTGTTTCGGAAAGAAAAGAAAAATTGGAAGAATTTGTCAAATGCAAAGATTATTTAGTGATGGTTTATAGCGACGGAATTAATTGTTCCTTGTATAAATATCGATTTGAAAACAAGACGTTTGAAAAGATTGAGACCCCTTTATCGGGCACATTCAAATTGAGTGTTTTAGATAAAAAAAAGAATGTGGTAACAGTTCGAATAATGAGTTGGAATAAGTCAGCTATTTCCTTTGATGTTAACCTGGATAAAAATAGTTTTACCACAAGTCAGTTCAGTAAATCATCTAATTATCCTAAAGTTTTTGAAGAGTTGGTTGTAGAAGAAGTAGAGGTCAAAGGACATGATGGCGTTATGATTCCCTTGTCATTAATTTATAAAAAAGGCATCAAAAGAGACGGACAAAATGTTTGTGTAATGGAAGCCTACGGAGCCTATGGAATGAGTTCAAAACCGTATTTTGATGTAATGTATAATACTTTAGCAACAAAAAATGTTATCATTGCTATTCCGCATGTTAGAGGTGGCGGAGAAAAAGGATATGATTGGTATATGGGAGGCTATAAAACAACCAAACCCAACACATGGAAAGATTTTATCAGTTGTGCAGAATGGTTAGTTCAAAACCGTTATACTTCTCCTTCTAAATTAGGTGGAATGGGTACTTCTGCCGGCGGCATATTGATAACAAGAGCCATTACAGAACAGCCTGATTTGTTTTCAGCTGCTGTTTGTAATGTGGGAATTTCTAATGCTTTGCGAATGGAGTTTACACCTAATGGAGCAAATAATACCAAAGAGTTTGGAACTATTAATAATGCTGTTGAATGTAAAGCATTATATGAAATGGATGGTGTGGCTCATATTAAAAAAGGGGAAAAATATCCTGCTGTTTTGTGTGTTGCTGGATGGAATGACCCAAGAGTGATTCTGTGGCAACCCGCTAAATTTGCTGCAATGATGCAGTTAAATACAGCCACCATAAAACCGGCTTTGTTGAAAGTAAATTTTGATAATGGACATTTTACAGAAGATAAAAATGTAACACATCTTGATTTTGCACATCAATTCGGTTTTGTTCTATGGCAATGTGGACATCCCGAATTTCAAGTGAAATAGCTAAATAAGTTGGAATGTATTTAGTTAAAGGTTCAGTCGAAAGATTGAGCCTTTTTTGTTAAAATTATGAAGTAAATCAACCAGTTTTCAAATTTTCAAATTATCTTTGAGCTATGAAGATAGAAGATCAAAAAGAAATAATATCAGGTTTTAAACACCTCGAACTACTTGCCAATCAAGTTGTAGAAGGTTTTATTTCCGGTATGCATAAATCACCATTTCACGGTTTTTCGGCTGAATTTGCAGAACATAAAGTCTACAATCAAGGCGAAAGCACGAAATATATTGATTGGAAATTGTTTGCCAAAACCGATCGATTGTATACCAAAAGATACGAGGAGGAGACCAATCTGCGTTGCCATTTGATTATTGACAATTCTTCTTCGATGCATTATCCGAAGTTAAAAGAAGGGGAACCGTTTTACGAAAGCAAAATTGGTTTTTCCGTATTGGCATCTGCTGTTTTGATGAATTTGCTTAAAAAGCAACGTGACGCAGTGGGTTTGAGTGTTTTTTCGGATGCATATGAATACTATGCTCCTGAAAAAGGAAGTGATCGTCATCATCGGATGATTCTGAACAAATTGGAAGACTTGTTGGAAAATCCAAAAGTGCCAAAACCCACAGAAACAGTTACTTTTTTACATCAAATTGCTGAAAAATTACATCGTCGTTCGATGATTGTTTTGTTTACGGATATGTTTCAAGAGGGCGAAGAAACAGCATTGTTTAATGCCCTACAACATTTGAAACATGACAAACATAAAGTGGTTTTGTTTCATGTTATTGATGAAAAAAGAGAACTCAATTTCGATTTTGATAATGCACCAAGAAAGTTTATTGATGTGGAAACCGGAGAATCAGTTAACTTATTTGCTGAAAACATCAAAGAAACGTATGAAAAAAATGTGGAATCCTACTTTAAAAAAGTAGCGATGACGTGTGCTCAAAATAAAATAAAATACGTTCCGGTTAATGTTGGAGCCAATTTTGAAAAAATACTCACCACATATTTGGTTGAAAAACAAATGTTTGGATAACGAATGTAAAAATATTCCAAAAAAAGTAACATAAACACTTGCAGATATTGAATTCCGTTGTATATTTGCAACCGCAATTAAGCGAAGGTTTGGTAGTTCAGTTGGTTAGAATACATGCCTGTCACGCATGGGGTCGCGGGTTCGAGTCCCGTCCAGACCGCTAAAATTGGGAAAATTTTTAAAAGCACTTTGGTAAAAAAGTGCTTTTTTGCCCAAAAAAGCATTTAAAATAGTTGTGTTGTTTAGGACGACCGAAAGGAAGTCCTGGTTTAGTAGTTAGACCAATGAAAAGCTTTTCACCTTTTGGTGAATGGCTTTTTTGCTTTTTGGAATTCCTGGTTTAGTAGTCTCGTTGTTAGCAACGAGATGAATGGCTTTTCACCTTTTGGTGAATGGCTTTTTTGCTTTTTGGAGATTTCAGTTTTCTCGTTGAGTATAAATTTTGAAACTTTTTTTGTTTCTCGCAAAGTCGCAGAGACGCAAAGACTTTTGAACAGAAATTTTTATTTTATGAATTTGAAGCCAAAGTCAAGAAAATTAATGTTTTATTTCTATATCTGCCTATTGCGACTGCCAATAGCCAACTCATAAAAAATGTCAAACCACCGCCACTTTTTACTCCACAAACCCTACGGCTACCTCAGTCAATTTATTTATGAACTAAAAAGAACAAAAAAGTTATTGGGTGAACTACATGATTTTCCTCCTGGAACAATGGCTATAGGTCGCTTAGACGAAGATTCCGAAGGGCTACTGATTCTCACCACAAACGGTATGATGAGTGAAGTTGTAAGAAGCAAAAAAGTTGAAAAAGAATACTATGCTCAAGTGGATGGCATCATCACTCAAGAAGCTGTTGAGCAATTGCAAAACGGCGTTTTAATTGGTTTTAAAGGAACCAAATACAAGACTAAACCTTGTCAAGCAAAATTAATTGTCGACCCAAATTTTCCATTGCGATTACAAAAAATACGTGACGAGCGTCATGGACCAACCTCTTGGGTTTCCATTACACTTAAGGAAGGTAAATTTAGACAAGTGCGAAAAATGACATCTGCTGTTGGATTTCCAACATTACGTTTGGTTCGGGTACGAATTGGAAATTTCCACTTAGATAAATTGCAATCGGGAGAAGTAAAAGAAATTGAGAATGTTTTAGGGGTTTACTGAAATTTTAAAGAACAACAATTATCATCGTCTCGGTTCCCCCTCTCCTTTGGAGAGGGGCTGGGGGTGAGGATTAAGAATTCAACCACCAAATACTACCATTCAAAAGCGTAGCAAAACTTACCCAAAGTAAATACGGTATCAATAATTTACTAGCCAAAGCGTCAATCGGTTTAAAAAGCTTGATGGTTTCCAAAATCATCAACCAAAGCAACAAAATTTCAATGAAAGCCAAAAACGGATTGCACATTCCAAAAAACAAAAAACTCCACAACGCATTTAAAATCAATTGAATTACAAATACCCAAAGTGCTTTTTTTACTAAAAGAGGAACAACTTCCATTTTGCTCCAAACTAATCCGGCACTCACGCCCATCATCACATAGAGTAGTGTCCAAACCGGAGCAAATATCCAATTCGGTGGATTAAAGACAGGTTTGATTAACGTTGGATACCACGTTTCAATGGAAGATTGTGTAGCCATTCCGGCACCATAACCAACTGCTATACAAACTATGACAGCAATCGCAATTTTGAGAGATTTTGACATGGTGATTTTTATTCAAATGTAACAAATCTGTTGTCAAAAAAGAGTGAATCATTCAAAAAATGTATCTTTACCAAAAATAAATTGCATGCTTAAGCCTTCAGATTTTATTCCGAAAAATTATTCTCAAACAATCGAAAAGGGCAGTTTTCAATGGTCAGCACCAAGCAACATTGCCTTAGTGAAATATTGGGGAAAAATGGAAAATCAAATTCCTGCCAATCCATCCATTAGTTTTACGTTGAAAAATTGTAAAACAATAACAAAACTGACTTTTTCTAAAATTGAAAGAAGTCCTAATTTTTCATTTGATTTGTTATTTGAAGGAAAACCAAAGGAATCATTTCGACCTAAAATTCAAAATTTTTTGGAACGAGTGGAAGTGTATTTACCTTTTTTAAAAGACTATCATTTTACGATTGACACTCAAAACACATTCCCGCACAGTTCTGGAATTGCTTCTTCAGCTTCCGGAATGGCAGCATTGGCTGTCAATTTTATGAGTTTAGAAAAACAGTTAAATCCGCAAATGACAGCTGAATATTTTAATCGAAAAGCTTCGTTTTTAGCTCGATTAGGTTCCGGAAGTGCCTGTCGAAGTGTAAAAGGTAAAGTTGTTATTTGGGGAAATCATGAGGAAACCGAAAACAGTTCAGATTTGTTTGGTTTTGAATTTGCTGAACTTCATTCAAATTTTGAAAATTATCAAGACACAATTTTACTGGTTGACAAAGGCGAAAAGCAAGTTTCAAGTACAGTAGGACATGATTTGATGAATAATCATCCATTCGCAGAAAATAGGTTTGAACAAGCACATCAAAATTTGTCAAAAATTAAAAATATTTTAAAAATCGGTGATGTAAATGAATTTGTAAAATTAGTAGAAAGTGAAGCATTAACACTACATGCGATGATGATGACTTCGATGCCATACTTTATTTTAATGAAGCCCAATACATTGGAAATTATCAATAAAATTTGGAAATTTAGAGAGCTAACAAGTATTTCGGTTTGTTTTACATTGGATGCCGGAGCAAACGTTCATGTTTTATATCCTGAAAACGTTTGCGAAGAAGTTTTGCAATTTATTAAGAATGAATTAGTTGTGCATTGTCAAAACGAACAGTATATTTGTGACGAAATTGGCAGTGGAACTCAATTGATAATTGACAATTAACAATTGACAATTATTAAAAATGGAAAAGAAAAATGTAATTAAAGAAAAATCTTTTGAATTCGCGGTAGAAATAGTTTACCTTTATAAGGTTTTAGCTGAGAAAAGAGAATTTGTTTTGTCGAGACAGCTCCTTCGTTCAGGAACGTCCATTGGTGCAAATGTGAGAGAAGCAGAACAAGCTGAAAGTAAAGCAGATTTTGTACACAAGTTATCAATTTCTTTGAAAGAAGCTAATGAAACAGAATATTGGTTAGATTTGTTATATGAAACAAAGTTTTTAAATGAAATAGAGTTTCTTAATATTAAAGCTAAAAATATTGAAATTTTAAAAATACTGATCAGTATCA
>Ga0214163_1001021_pt1 | contig 12569 bp, 11 predicted proteins | sample LakMenepilimnion_2_FD_153001 | JGI IMG/M metagenome (GOLD analysis project Ga0214163, IMG submission 153001) | Freshwater microbial communities from Lake Mendota, WI - Practice 15JUN2010 epilimnion v4 | ecosystem: Environmental > Aquatic > Freshwater > Lake > Epilimnion/Euphotic zone | place... | reverse complement strand
GTCTCAATGGTCTGTGCGCGGCGACTTCATTACACCACTCAAGGAAGTGTTAAACGCTGTAGACGACCTCGGCTTAGACGTACTCAACACTCCTGCACTGTCGCGCATGGTTAAAGGAGGTATTGGCAAACTATCCAACAAAACAGTGGAAGGTGTCGCTACATCACTCCAGAAGGTAGAGCTTAAGACTGCGGAAGATATCGCTAAAAGTATCTTTAACGCCCTGTGGCGCAAATCTACACCAGACCAAAAAGAGATTATACTTGGTAAAATTTCTGCTACTCGTCTGGAACAACTTGGCTTGGAGAGGGTGCAAACAAAAATTACACCTCCTACAACTCCTGCACCGCTTCAATACATTCAAGCTGAGTTGTCTTACAGTTCTGAACTTGAACGTGTACTGTTTAGGTATGTAAATGGAGAAGCTTTTGAATGGGCTACAAAAGCTAGAGGTGGAGAAGGTTTGTCTGCATACCCTCCAGAACTATTGCGCGCATTTTCTGAAAACTCTAGGCAGTATCCTGTGTTATACAGAGGGTTGGGAGATGTTGGTAGTACGGTGTCTAAGGTAGGTGACACTGTTTCTGATAAAGCAATACAGAGCTTCTCAACCGATTTAAAGGAAGCTGCAACATACTCCAACGGTAACATCATCCTTAAGTTGGAAGGTGCTAACGGTCTAAAGACCACAGCAGAGTCAGCAAACTCTCTACAGACTGAGGTTTTAATATTACCAGACAGTTACTCTGTGAAGTCTATAACTGACGTAAAGGTGAGAGGTGTAGGAGGTGGAACCTTTACAATTGCAGAAATAGTTCCAGTAGTTAGAAAGAACACACCTACAGCAACATTGCCTGACGTTACTGACGCTTACCACGTTGTCAATAACTCACAAGTACCTATCGAACAGCTTCGTGTGGCGATGTTGCGCGAACAAGGTTTTGATGGTCGTACAGCTTCTTCCATGGAAGAACACCCTCTCTCAAGAAGCATCTCTGAGTTCGGCGAGGTTTATGACGAAGACCTTATACCGTTTTTAAAGTCGCGCGAACTGTCTGTTTCTACACCTGCTGAACAAAAATGGAGCAGTAAGATGCTTCAGCAAATATGGGAAGTAGCGACACCTCAACAGAAAGCTTACATCATGAAAAACGTAGACAGCCTAGAACAGCTAGGTCTAGAGCGTATCGCGCGTTCAAATGTAATTGACGACCACTTACCACCAGAAGGAGTATTTGACACACCATGCTAAGCCCTTGCCCTCTACCTAAAGGACGCGACAAAGAAGCGTTCACACCTGATGAGCTGAACACTGCCAAAGCACGCTTCGCTAACGTGAGAGCAGAGCGTGACAAGTACATCGCATACTCAGATTCACTCGCTGGCGCGAAGACTGCTGATATTCCTAAGATTGACGCGAAGTTCCAGAAAGGTGTCACCGATGCACAGAACTCTGTCGTCAAAGCGCAAAACAAAGTTGACGCGATAGAGCAGCGTGTGATGATGCTCGGTTCTACTGACAAAGCTGTACAGAAAGAATTTGACTTGGTGAAAGCTGAAGTCAACGCTTACGAGCAATCCTTAAAAGCACAGAAACGTATCGAAGATTCTATTAACGACCTTTACAACCGCTACTACGCCGCCAATCCTGAGATTACACCTCAGATGGTTAAAGCCTATGAAGGAATGTTTAACCTTGCGAAGACAACCACCGACCCCAAGCAGTTAAAAGCAATTGATGTTCAACTACGTCAAATGGAACGTGCAATGGAAGCAGAGGTGAAAGGCTCCGCGAAGCTGTTGGAAGAGGTGTTCCAAAATAAGAAGATTCAGACGCGCAACTTCAACACTCAAGTAGAGCGTACGCGTGTTGCTCGTAACCGTGTCACCCGCGCAGAAAAGAAACTGGATGCAGCTATCGCCAAGACTGACACCCAACTCAGTAAGGAGTTAGAGAAAGCGCGTAAGTCATTGGATGGTGCAACTCTTAACCGTGATACTTTTGAGTCTGTTGCTCAGAACTACACACAACGTATCAACAAACAACGTGCTGACAAGTACGCTGCCAAGTCAGCGCGTGACGAGTACAACGTCAGACTCGGCGAATCTGTTGCTCTAGACCCGCGCAAAGGTAGAGCAGTGTTCGACTTTGTGCGGTCTAGGTTAGGTTGGACTCTTGAGATGATTGGTGCAGAAGTTTCTGGAGAGGTGCGTCTGTCCTTACAACGTGCTGGCTACCTTGCAGAGAACGCTGTCAACGCAATTGGTGATGTGGTGCAGGTAAAGACTGTCATCGACTTCACGAACGACTTTAGAAAAGCAGCGAACAAGTTAGGTATCTCTCGCAAAGAGCGTCTGGTACTCCAGACAGAAACACTTGAGGTAGGACAAATACCTGACTTTTTGAACTTCTTCGACTCAGGAAATCCTGTAGTTAAGCAGGTACAGAACATCCGCTACAACCAGTATGTCGAAGCCATGACCAAGAAGGGCTTCACTATCACACAGATTGACGAATTTGTCAACCAAGCTGTAAAAGTTTCTAAGGTCTTTGACGACATCCGTGTGATGGGTAACGCAATGGGTGTAGGTATCGAAACCATCGACCCGTTCATCGGATACATCACTCGCATCTTTTCTCTCGATGGTGACTACGCTCTAAAGCGTATCGTCAACCCTGACAGAGTTACGGGCGATGTGCTGGCTGTCGGCAAAGACTCGAAGTTTCAGTTCGACATTGCGCGTAAGTACGAGTTTCTTGTACCACAAGACATCGATATTGCCGCTGACATCTTTAAAATCACTCCAGATGAACTGACAGACTTAATAAACAATCCTGTGCAGATGCAGTTGTTTATTGAAAAGAATCTTGCACCCGCCCAAATCGACACCCTTCTTAACGTTGGTTTCTTCCAGAAGTTGCCAATGTCTAGTAGAGAGGTGTACGACTATCTGATGGCGCAATACCGTCTTCCATTCAGCAGTGCGGCTGATATGTTTAATCTTGACATTGTAGAGAATCTTGGTACATATAGACGCGCTATTGGCGACCAAGCAAACATCTCAATGATGTTAGGACGTATCTTTGACGAAGAGGGTGTAAAGCTTGGATGGAGTATCGACATCAACGCGTATGAAGCAGATAAATTGCTTCCTGCTGACAAGCGCCAGTTTGCTAATTACGTCAACATGGAAGACAAGATGTTGACATGGACGGCGCGACTCGGTCTACCTGCTGATGTACAAGCACAGTTCGGTAAATTCTATATGCACCCTGTAGTCGCCGACCAAGTAATTGCACTCATTGACATCACCAAATCTCCTGCGCTTCTTGGGCAGTTAGGTGGCTTCATTGGACACGCCAACAGATTCTTTAGTTCAATGTCTAGAGGTGTTTTAGTTAACAACTTTCCTGTTTACTTGTCAAACCAAGCTCTTGGTAACTTCATAAGCTCTCATGCTGCTAGCACCAACCCACTGAATCTTCCTATCGCGTTTATAGACCACATCCGAGTAATGCGCGGCGGTCTTGAAGTTCTTGACAATACCGTAAAGCGTTGGGAAGTTGGTGGTAAACAATACACCCACCGAGAGTGGTTTCAGCTGTATTACGAAAACAACGGTACAGCAGTGTCCTCTGTGTTCGGTGAGCGTGGTCGTCCTTCTGTTACTGGTACGATAGATTACGCAAAAGATTTGTTGTCCAACAGTAGTGGATTTGTGTACCGTCTCATGACGTATATGTTCGGTACTGGTGAGCTTACTGGAGGTAAGGCACTCAACTCTATGGAGAGGGTGCTTGGAGGTGTTGACTACTTTATGAAACACGCTGACAACGTCCTTAATAGCTTATCTTCACCTGTGTTCTATACTGCTAACCTCATCGACTCATCCGCTAAATGGGCGAACTGGATGAGTGTAGGTAAACGTATAGATGGTGCTTCTGCCGTTGCAGACAAAGCTGGAACATATATGTTTTCACAGTCTGTTAAGCAGTTCGATACTGTTGCTGATATCAACGCCCACGTTCGCGCCTACTTCCCTGATATGCGTGACGTTGGTTCTACTGTGTATGGTGTCAACAAGTACGCAATCATGTTTACGTCTTGGCAAGCGTCTATGATACCGCGTGTGTTGCGCGATGTTGCGCGTAGACCTTGGAGGTATGCTGCTTACGAGAAACTGCGTCAGTTTATTGCTGAACCTCTTACAGAAGATGACTCAGTTACAGAAGCAGGTATCTCTCCAGAGGTTGTCAAAGGACTACCTTACTACATCGGTCGTGTTAAGGACGATGACAACAAACTAACTATGTGGATGGACGAGTCGTACAACCCTGCAACGTCTACATTTCAGTTTGTTAAAGAGTTAACAGGTGTAGGCAAAACTGCTGCGGATAAACGTGCAGAATTGCAAGGCGAGGGTAGAAACGACACCCTCGTTAGGTTAATGAACTCGTCTTACCCTGTCTATAAAATCATCTACGAACTTACAAGTGGCACTAACCTTCGTACTGGAAAACCTCTGCGCCGTACAGATGGGCGTGGTATCCCCATCCTTGGCTTTGAAGCACCTCCTGAACTATACTCCATCATCAACAACGCTGTACCTGCTATCGGTGCTATCGATAGAATGGATATACCTGCCATCAGTGGTCTGCCAACTATCCGCGACAACAACGGCAACATCATCCAGAAAGGCTACGGCGGTCTAGGAGGTGCAATCCCCGATGCCACTGGAAGGGTGCTCCGTAACCGCGAAGTGGCTAACGAGTGGGTTGGTGCTGCACTCTCGCTCATTGGTGGTAAACTCAAAATCGTGGACATGGCGCGTCAGAACAAAATTACCTACAACGACATCTCGCGCTCACTCGACATCGTTGGCAAACAAGTTGACACCAAAACTCAGGAACTGTTGCGCGACCAGCGTGATGGCATCCTCAGGAAGGGTGAGTATGAGAAGAAGCTTAAAGACATCGAGCGCCTTATCATCGCGCGGGAACAACTTCAATACGATGAAGACATGGTGTGGATGTGGCTCAACGAGAGAGGTGTCCTTACTGACAAGGAAATCAAACAAAAAGAGCGCTACATGACAGAGCTTCAGCAAAAAGGTATGCACCCTTCCGAAGCTGCTATCCAGAGGAGTGCCGACCGACTACTACGTTTTAGACAAAGTACTATCTATAACTATGTCGAAAACAAGAAAAAAGCCCCGTAAAGGTAGCACAAAGGCTACAGGACGAGACTACACTTATGACAAGAAGTACCAGAAGAAAAAGGCTAAATACAGAGCCGAACTCAATGCCTACAACAGGGCGAAGGGTACTTATGGCAACGGTGATGGTCTCGATGCCTCACATAAGAATGGTGTTATTAGCGGCTTCGAACCAGCCGCCGTAAACCGAGCGAGGAAGACTAAATGAAGTACTTTATTTCGCAGGTGTCTACACCTCAGCAACTAGCAACACCTAACGCCAACAATCAAACTGTAGATTTGAATGTCATACTCGCGTTAATTGTAGGAGGTGTAGGTGCTCTCGGTATTCCGAAGTTGGTGCAGATGTTTGTAGCTGACAAAGTTGACGGTTCAAAAGCAGAACGCCGCCGTGACGACATTGTATTGGAGAGTGTTCTTGAAGTCAACAAAACGATGCTGAAAGCAAGCGCTGACAACTATCTAAAGATGATGGAGTTCACGCAAACACTCGTCAGTGAAATCTCGATGATGCGCGAAGTCATCTCTAATAACACCAACGTTATGGAGAAGGTGCGCGTAGCAGGTGAGGAGTTAAAAGAAGAGATGCACTTTATCAAAGTGCAGATGTCTGCGCCACGCAACAACGATATAATGTGAAGTTTATACGAATACGAAAGTTTACTGAAGTAGTTGATCGGATTCATTACCAATTGATCGACAGTACAGAAACGTGATCAGCGATAGCTGTAAGCGATCTGTAGACACTCTAATAGGTTAGATGTGTGTTTGTAAGGTTAGACTCTATCAAGCTGTACAGAATCAAACAGCACCATTTAGGTAAAATTCATATAGATAATACTCTGCTATTATTCGTGTAAATTTCATACAATTTAATGACATACAAAAGCCGCAGTCAATTAAGATTGCGGCTTTCTTTTGCTGTCTTTAGCAGCGTTACATATTTACACCTACCATGAGTTACTCCTCTCAATTGCGCGGACGAAATCTTCAACTTTTTTTACACCACTCCAGTAGATGAGCTTAGACTTGGAGAGTGTGCGCTTTGCACCAGTAATGTCGAGCTTGTACAACAACTCCGATGTGCGGTTAGTCATGCACTTCTCGTCACTCCAGTACGAGCCGTCTACCCAAATCATGCGCTCAACTTGTGGATTGTCAAGCAACAGTTTGTAACACCAAGTACCGTCCATGTCGCCAGCGATGATGACGGTGCTGATGTCGTACAAAGAACACCTCTTCCCAAGTACGGCGGCGTAGAACTTTTGCGCGTCTTCACGTTCAGTGATATCAGCCCACATATCTCCGTCTGAGTATTCGCGACAATAATCTTTGCCGAAATACTCCATCTCTCGTTTGTCGCGTACGCCGTTAACAACAAACCACTTCGGCAATCCGTTGTAGTGAGGTGCGCTTACAACGTTAAAGTCATCGCGGATAGTAGAAACACCACTGAGGAGGGTGTTATACAACGAAGCGTAAGAGGAGCAAGAAGGGCTGAAATCGGGCAGAAATAGTATAGAAGGATTGGCGCGGTCTTTCTGAGAGGTGTTGATAGTGACATCGCGGTGTGTTTCAAGCCGCGCTACAAACTTGTCTCCGTCAAGCTGGTCATTGTCGTGAACCATACCACCTTCCATCAACGTATAGATGGCGCGTTGTATGCGCTTGATGTCATTGATGGAGGTGCTGCCTTTAGGGAGTGAAATAGCAGCGCGCGGAAACCATCTGTTGATGTTGGTGCTGCTACTTGCCACAGGAGGTGCAACAACATCGTTTGACACCTCTTCTTCTGCATCGCCGAACTCAAGTTCGTCATAGTCAGGGTTGATGAGTTCTTCATCGATTAAGTACTCAACTTGTTGTGGGTCAACTTGTAAGTCTTCTTCTTCAACGATTTCGTCAAACAACAAAGAGACGATAGCAGGTGCAGTGTCGCGCAACTCATCAAGTATTGCGTCCTTCATTGGAGTGTGAGGCTCATCGCGCAAGCTGTTTAAGTACTCATCTTCTTCGTCAAAGTTGATAGGTTCATCATTAAATGAAGGTAAAGTTTTAGTATCACAAATACCACACACATCATCGTATGTGTAAACATCACACTCAACCCAAACCTTACCAAACAAATCTTGACGCGCGTAATAGTATTTCATTGTTAAAACACCTTCGTGATAAACTTGTTAGCGAAATTACCTTTCTGAAGAATCTCCATATCTTCAGGTTCTTTGCACAGGTGTGCATACATCAAGCACTCAACATCCTTAACGTTGGTTGCGAACTGTAGGTTGTGTGCAAACAACATACCTTCTTTAACACTTGGAGAAGATGCACCACCTTCCCGTATCGCTGTAAGAGCGTCAACAATAGCTGTGGCGAATGTGCCGCCGATGAGAGAAATTTCCACAGCTCGGGGAAGGAAGTCGAAGTGGTGTCTGTAGCACCTTCTCAGGAAAGCTTCGCTGTGTGGACGATAGCCGTTAGAGGTGAAGAAGATGGTGATGTTTTCTTTTACACCCTGTTCTTGTGTACCAAGAAAAGGAACGCGATAAGTTTCCGCAAAGTCTAGGAACAAGTTTTCGGTGCGCTTAGATGCTTTGTCGATTTCGTCAATACACACCACTACTTTATGTTTGAGTGAGGCGCGAACAGCGCGTAGAAGAATACCTGCTTGGTAGATTTCGTCACTGCTGCCAGCTTCGCGCAGAACTGCTTTACCGACATTGATGGAGTAAAACAAATCTTCTGAGTTAGTGCCATCGTGACAAAGAGTGTAGATATATTCTGCACCTGTACGTTTGGCGTAACAGTCTGTGAAGAAAGTCTTGCCCGTCCCAGGTTTTCCAAGAAGGAGTGCCACATTTGAGTTACCACTGTCGAGAACTTTTATAAGAAGTTCATCACTTTTCCTTAAACGATATTTTGCCATGTTGTAATCCACTGAATTGTCTTCCACTGTGTAAGGGTTTAAAATCTCGATAACACCAATGCCCTCCCAAAACCACACCAACTTCAAAGAATCTTTAACCGTAACTGTTCTCTTGTAAAGGAAACCACGGTGTGCGCGACCAGGATTCCTTGAGTAGTGTTCATCTGCTTCTTCAATAATACCCTCGTACTCATCTTCTGTCAAGTCGAGCGCAGGAAGTGGTTCTTGCACACTGTTGATGAGAACTTTGTCGCCGTTATCGTTTCTGATGAACTGCATTGCAATACCACCAACTGCGTAATCAAGCTTGGTGGAGTTGTGCTCCATCTCTTTTACAGCAAGGTCGAGCGCTGCTTGGTAGTGTGGTAAATGGTCTAGGCGGCGATGACGAGTGTAAGTCTTATCTTCGCATTTAAGCATCCAATCTCCAGAGATAGGATGTTTAATGAAGTATGAGCCGTTCGCAATTATGTCAGTTCTGCTGTTGTACTGCGGTGAGTCTTTTAAAACTGCATCTAATAAAGTGAAAGCTCTAAGTCTCTCTTTATCAGATACAATATTTAAGGTGTTTGATATTACAATCATTCAAAACTCCTATACCAATGTGGTATGTAAGTTGCTGTTTGTCCGTTCCAGTGGTAGAACGCATCGCGGAAGTAAGAATACCTCATTGATGGAGGTATAAGAAAGTTACCTGTCATCGTCATACCTTTCTTTTCAGGTACGCACTCAGGTGCGTTAAGGTTGTCGATGATGTAGTCGATGTTATCACAAGCGTTGTAGTGGTCAACTACAAGACGAGCGCGAGTGATGTAGCGGTCGTCCCAAATAAGAGGCAGTTCGCGCAACTCGTTGGTTGCTTTATTAATCACCAAGAACACGCCGCGCTTTGTACCTTTGGCGTGACAATAGATGTGAAGTTGAGTTAAGTATCCTCTGTCGTCATTCTGCTTGCGGCAGAAATCTGTAAAGTATCTGTCACTCATGGTCTTCACTTCTACTACAGTTTCATCAACCATAAAGTCGATGTGACCTTTCACACCACCAAAGTCTATTTCATCTTGGGCGGAGTGTATGTCATACTTCAAGAGAAATATGACACACATCACAAACGCCTCAAACACATGACCAACCATGAATATCCAGCGAAGCTTAAACGAGATGTTGTCAGGTTCGCGATATCCAATCTTGGCTAAACAAAGAAGAATAAGAGGCTTACCCATAGCTGAAACACGAAGGTAGTGGTCAGCCTCTTTGCGGAACAAGACATCAGTTATTGAATTGGCTAACGCTTTGCTATAGAAAGCAACAACTTTTGCAACAGTGGCAGCGTCAGTTGGGTAAGCACCACACTCATCAGAGTTCCAGTATTCAGTAAGCCGCTTAAAAATCATTTCTATTTACAACCCAACCATTCAAGTCTTGTATTAAATCCAGCGCAATTGTCGCCAAATCTGTAGTAGATGTCAAGAGGTTTGAGGTAGAATGACAACAACGTCACCAGCAACAAACCTACACATAAAGCAACTCTCCATCTCATCGTCTTGTACTCCTGCGCTTCTTGGGCGCTTCTTCGTCTTTAGGTTTGCGAACGCTCAACTTACCTTTGTAAGTAGGGTAGTTGCCGCCGCCGTCTTCTTCTTCCCACAACGCAATGTCTAGGGAGTATTGGTCGTAGTCATCAGCGTCTTGCGAGTTACAAGCACCGTTGAGGATTGCTTTCATGTCATCGATGGTGAACTTAAGAACACCCTTCAATGCAGGTCGTTGTCCGCCATCACCATCCCATAAGGAGATGTAAGCGCAAGGCTCTTTAGGTTTAGCCAAAAGGGTTAGCTCCTCTGCTTGGTGCAGGTCTACGAGATTGTGCGGCGGGACGAGATTGTGCAGCAGGTTTGCGAGATTGTGCGGCTGGTGCTGGACGAGTGCGCCGAGCTAGAGGCTTTGCTTCCTCTGTCTCAAACACCTCATCATCTTCTTCGGCGTATTCAACATCATCTTCTTCATACTCCTCATCTTCTACAACTGGTGCAGAACGCTTTGGAGGTGCAGAATGTTGTGTCTCGCGCTGAGAGATAGGTGCTGGTGAAAGGTCTTCTTCATCTAGACGCAACCAAAGTTTAAGACCGAGACCAGTAACTTCTGCAAGAGATTTGACTTTTGCGCGTTGGATAGAGTCACTGATAGCGCGAGTGTCTGGCTCAATCTCCGCGTTGTGGTTAAATCCTTTCATTACAGGGAAGTGTGAAGAAGGTGAGCGCTTACCTGTGAGAGTGTCAGTGATGTACACCGAAACAAACGCAGTCCCACCATCAACGTAAGACATCGGCTTGCCTTCAAAAGTCTCTACCTCAAACACGAAATGAGGGTAGTGTTCCTTCATGATGAAAACGGCGGCACTCCAAGGGATGTAGTCAAGATTTCCTTTAGGGTATTTCTTGATGTACGGTGTTAAATCTACCGCGTAATTGTCCGCGAACTCTTTTGCGTCAATGCTGAGAATATTAGGTGCTTCCATTGTGTTAAATAGTAAAGGACATCTTTTAGCGACTAACTGACGAGGGTGTTACTCGTCACCAAAGCAGATTAGGTGAGGTGCTTCTCTCTTTCGTACAAGAAACACTCTTCAAGGTAGTCAGACATTTTATCTTCTAGCAACCAGCGAACAATAGACTGTTCAGGCACGTTAAGTAGTAACGCAGCGTGGTGTATAGAAATGTGGTAGCGGCTCATCACAGAAACAAGCGTCATAATAACCTCAAAAATACAGGAAAACGTGGAGCAACTTGGTCACTCTTCTGGTACTTGAACTCAACAGACTTACCGATAAGTTCGTCTTTCATAGCCCAAAGTTTTGCGCGAGTGGCATCGTCAAGTCCAGAACCGCACCAAAAAGAGTCACCTTCTACGGTTAGGTTCGCAGAATAGAATCTGATATCCCACTCTAACTCAAGAGCGCCGAGTGTGTCAACTGGTGCACCATCTTCAAGTTTGCACTTGTAACCGATAACTTTGGCGGTGTCAGTCATTGAGCGCTTCATAGAAAGATATGATTGCTCTTTGAACGTTGCGCGACCGAATTTGTATTTCGCAACAGGGTCACGAAGAATTACACCTTCCATACCTTGTGCAACATAATCACTTTCAAGCTGTAATAGCTCACCTAAACTCGTAACAAAGTCATACTTTGCACGAACAATACGTTTGTCATCAACGGTCTCAACTAAGTTTAATAGCGACTGTAACCTAGTAAGGTATTGGTCATCGACTCTAAACGGATTGGTGTTGTCAAACAGATAAAACTTGAAGTCATAATCGCGCTTGTCAAATGAGCGCAGCGCTGAAGTGGTGTCAGCAAAGTTGTCATTAACAACAACCTCACCTTCTACACCATCAGGCAAACTCGCTAGTTGGGTGTGTAACCAACTGTTAGGGACGAGTTTACCAGAACGGTTGTAAGCGCGACCGCCTTGGATGTACACCCTAATACCGTCATACTTAGGAAGTACGAGTTTAGGGAATGTGATTTTGTCTTGGTGCAGACCGCCATCTAGTGTATGGTCTGCAAGCATTAGTTTAGGTATCATACTTTGTCGGTGTCTACTCCGAACCTGTTAAAAATCTCAATGGTTATCTGCGCGTTGTAACGTAACAACTCAAATTCTATTTCAAGAAGTTCTTGTTTTAGAGAATTGAGTATAGTTTCTTGTTCAAGTACCTCTTTCATCTTACCGTATCTTCTGGACATGGTAATGTTGTACTCACGAATAGACTCGATGTCATCCATACTACGCTCCTTTTTCTTTAGCTGCGTACCAATTTTGTGCAAACTGAAACTCACAAGTGATAGGCACTCTGAATTTATCAGTTGAGAGTATAGTATCATTGGTGAAGATGTTTGTCAACACTTTACAAGAATCTTCTGCTGCCCAGTCTGGAACTTCATATACACACTCGTCATGTACCTGAAGTAGCTGCCTGAGTACAGGAATGTCTTGAGGTTTGTCAAAATACTCATTACGTTCCTGAATCCAAATGGCTGGAAAACACTCTCTGGCGGTGTTTTGAAGCATCTTAAAGATACTCGCAGCGCTACCTTGGATAAGGTAGTTGAAGCATTGACGCTCTGCTCTTGCATACTCTTTAGACTGTCTGTCGTAAAGGATACCTTCTGCTTTTAGCAGTCGCCCAAGCACATCCTTGAAACACCCTTTCTTCTTCCGCGCATGAGAAATAAGTTTCTCTTTAAGTTCTTGAATAGGTGTGGTGTCATAAATACGCTTGATGACTTGCTTCGCCTCTTTGACGCTGATGCCTGTGATGTGCGCAATCTTGTTTGCTCCTCCACCATAGACCAGACAAAAGATGACTGTCTTGGCAACGCGGCGCTCACATTGCCACAAGTTCGCATTGGTTTGGTGCAAAT
>Ga0214163_1001017_pt1 | contig 12594 bp, 17 predicted proteins | sample LakMenepilimnion_2_FD_153001 | JGI IMG/M metagenome (GOLD analysis project Ga0214163, IMG submission 153001) | Freshwater microbial communities from Lake Mendota, WI - Practice 15JUN2010 epilimnion v4 | ecosystem: Environmental > Aquatic > Freshwater > Lake > Epilimnion/Euphotic zone | place... | reverse complement strand
CGCCCCTGTCTGGATTATGATCCGATTTGCTGGCACTATGACGAGCATCACCAATCCACCCATCACTGGCAGTGCGGCGATCTGGATACCAGGTATCAATCTGATCTCTTAACTGCACTCCAGCTGCACATAACCAGGGTTTCATTAGCCTAGCAATACTTGTAATTCATCAGCTGTTAAACCAAGACGATCAGCAATTGCTTGGCGTGCTGTTTCTTTTGCTTCGGCTTCAACTTGGGCTGCTAAAATTTCTTTTGCAAATTTTTCTCTTGCTTTTTTTTCAGCAGTTGTTTCATCGCGTTCAATAACAGTTTCTTCGCCTGTAATAGTGTTAAAGTGTTTTTCAGTAATTTTCATTAGTTTGCTCCATAAACAAATAAAGTGCCGGCATCAAAAGCATTTCCAACTAAACTTATTGATGTTATTGCTGCGCTTGCTTTATACAATCCATGTCCGCTCATTTGCCATTGTCCAGTTCCTGTACCAGTTGGCGCACCAAAAAATTGAAAAGTTTTCCAACCTGTTGTATCTGCCAAATCCATACTAATAGACCCTAATGCAGTTGATGCAGCATTGTTAGTTAAATACAATAAATCTGCTTGACTTGAACCTCCAGAACCATCTTGGTTACTTACATTTGCAGCTGACCAAGATGAATTTCCAATAATTGCACTATTTACATAAAGATGATTTGAACCAAAATCCGCGTTAAATCTTATAGAAATCTGTGCACCGGCAGCGGTATCAGACGCATTAATAAAATAAATCCATAACTTTTTTTGAGCTGAAAATGAAACTGTTACCACCGATGAACCTGATAACGCAGTTCCTCCTGTGTTTAACAAAGTATAACCTGTTGGACCGCCAGCAGGAGTAGCCCATTTTAATCCTGTGGCTGCTGTGCTATCAGCAGTTAAAACTGTTCCGTTAGCGCCAACTCCAATTCTAGCATCGGTAGTTGAGTAAGTATATAAATCACCCTTAGTAGTCAATGGTGATCCGCCACCTACAGCTACCCATGCGCTGCCAGAATATGTTAATACTTGATCTGTATCTTTTAGATAACATGAGTTACCTTCTTGTGGTGATGTAACTGCGGCATCTCTAGCTGTTGCATTAGCAAACACCCAGATACCTTGCATTAAATAGCCATCAACATCAGCGGCGGTTAATACCTCGCCTGTAACAAAATCCTTAAACCCTAAACCAGCTGCCATTTTTACTCCTTAGTAACTTAGGACATTATAGTCTAAAGTACCATAAATCGTATCATTTAGGATAAATGCGTCTATGATCGGCTCTAATGTCGTGAACGTAGTTTTCCAACTATTTGGTGTAATGGTCATACCAACACCAAAAATTTGTAAAGTCTTTTCTAGGGTAGATCCACCTGGCTGGGTAGTTAGCACAGAAATAGGATCAAAAAAATCTAGGCCTAAAGCTGCCAAAATTCCAGAATTATAATTAGGCGCATATAAATCTAATACGATTGAATCTACTCGAATCTCGGTTTCAGCTCTACTGGCCACGTAAGCCTGGGCATAATCTAAGGCCACAGCATCTGATTGCATTAATAGGTTATCTAAGAAATATGAGTGCAGGAAATATTTGTCAATGCTGGCCTGATCTAAAGCAACTTGGGCTGTGCCACCCACTCTAGTAATTGTGGCTTTGTTAAATACCAGCACATCATTTAATATCCATGAGGCATCCATGTATTCAATACCTGTGCCATTATCTGCAAACGCTGTAGGTGTGCCACCTATTGATCCAGCCGTAACAGCTCTATCTTGAAATACAAATGATCCTGCCGCATCTACATATACTGCGCCATACTCTGATTCACCAACAGTTATTAACGCTTGTAATGCTGTTCTATCTGTATTGGGATCTGCTTGTAATGTAGTTAATCCTGGATCAACATCACGCATTGAGGCTGGCCAATCAATTTCATCTAATATTTGATTAACTCTAGTGCCAGATAAATCTCCAGCAGTTGCCCCTGTAATAGTTTTAATCTGAGCATTTTGCGCTAATCTAAATGCATCTACAGCTTGTATAGTTGTATAAGTTACATCCTCTGATTCTCTAGGATAGGTAGTAACATAACTTGTAATAAAACCAGAAAAAATATCGTAGTTATTGCCAGCGTAGGTAGCAGTTATCTGTACCTTTTTCATAGGTGTCAAAAGATTAAAATACGGACTAGATGTATTCTGTGGGTTAAAGTCACCATTTTGATCTACTATGCGCAAGGTCATTGTGCCAGTTTGGAATTGATCTGACAAGGCAGTACGGCCTCGTCTAGTTTCAATACGATTAATTTGATTAGATACATCTACAATTACAGCTAGTGAATCTGCTAAAACGTTTGTATCTAAAATGCCAGTATCTAAAATCATTGCCTGAGCAAAACTTGGCCCAGTGCTAAAGTTAATAACTGCATTTATTACTGGTACTGTCATTATGGTAATGATCCGACAGGTGATGTGCTTAAACCTGTTTTAGTTGCAGATTGAATACTCTCGGCTATTAGTTGACTAAATCTATCGTTAGTACTAGATGTGTCAATAGTTAATTTAATTTCTTGTTGCTTAGCGAAATAAGCATCTGCTTGGGCTTGGTATCTAGCACTCATAGATGCCATTATTGCCTCTGATTGTTTTACTGTCGCTGGTACTAATAAGTCAGCCATAATCGCAGAGCTTGTAAATTGTTGCTGTGGGTTAATTGCACCGCTAGGTATTTTATTTAATGGTGCTCTACTAGATGGAATACTCATACCACTAACACTGCCACCAGCTGCAAAAGCATCTGCCTGTGCTTGGTATCTAGCAGACATGTGGGCTAGGGCGGATGCTTCTTGAAAGCTTAAACCCATAGCCATAAATTCATTTACTAGCTTGCTAACCATTGTGCTGAATTTATCGGTAGATGATGCTAATTCATCTGTAAATTTCTTTAGACCCTCGGCTGCTTCCATCTCGGCTAATAGTTTCTTAGCCAATGCCTCATTGTTATCTAGTATGGCTAGCTGTGATTGTAGGCGTAGTTTAGTTTCATAATCTGTAGCCTCATTTAGTGCCTTAGTCAGACCGATACGCTCAATATCAAACTTGTCTTTTAGTTGATCTACTGCGCTTTTTTCTTTTAACTTGCTAATTTCTTGTGAGCGAAGCCTATTAGTTTCTTTAATGTTTTTAGCTTCTTGTTTTCTTTGTGCTGCCAGAATTCTAGTAGAACTTCTTTCTTGGCCACCACGATCTACTTGTTGGCGACCTGCGCCCCTTAGCGCTTCTGTGGCTCTTAACACTGCACCAATGCCAGGTATGTTTCTTAGAAATGAACCATCCATGCCAGGGATATTTGTAATCTCTTTTAACTTGCCTACTACCTTGCCTAGTCCTACTAATACCTCGCTAGTGGCAGTAGCAAAATCTTCCATATTGTTAGTTACATTTTCAATGCTGTCGTCTTTGCCTAATTGAGATAATGCATCTAATAAACCTTTACCAATTATTTCTTGGGCATTAGCTGTAGCAACTCTTAATAGATCCATCTTTCCAGCATAAGTATCTAATCTAGCTGAGGCTTGGCCTGAGAACTTATTATTAAGCTCGGCCATAATTGCATCCATGTCGCCAGCCTTTAATAAGGCTTTATCTAAACCAGCACCTAATCTGCTAAGGCCTGTAGTGTTGCCAGCGTAAGCACGTGATAAGGCTGTAGTAACTTGTGTTAGTGATCTACCTGTAGCAGCCGATACATCCATAGCCGTAGTTAATGCATCTTGGCTTTTAGTGATTGATCCAGTTACTGTTAGTAATTGCTGGAATGCTGGTCTTAACTCATCATCTAATACGCCAGTAGCCCTCTGTAGGTTATCTATGTATAACTCAACACCAGGTGCGCTAAATTGATATCCTGTATTTCTTAATTGAATCTCTAAAGACTTGGCTGCTTTTTCATCAGCTGCAAACGCTTTGACCGCTTCTTTACTAAATCTAGTTAATGCTGTTACTGAGAATGCTGCAACAAAGGTTCTGCCAAAGGCTTTAACTTGCTTTTCAAATGCACTGATTTCTTTCTTGCCTTTTTTAAGCCCCTTGTTATTAAAGGTGCTGAGTGCCGATACGACTATATTGGCCATTATGCAACCTTCTTTTCTGTAGTCTTATTAAAGTGTGTAGCTGTAGCATTAATGGCTTTTACAATTACGCCATAGATATCACCGCTATCTTGTGCCCATGCTTTGTAAATTAAACGACCTTTAGTTTTACGACCACCACCCCTAGCGCCTTTAACTTTAGGCTGAGATGTAAGGGTTGGTAGATCAGTTACAAATTGATACCCGGCAAATGGGTTATTAGAATTATATGCAGATGTAGATCTACTTCTACTCTTTCTGCTACCTGATTGCTTAAATGCCATAGTGCCGCCACCTTCTGCAACAGAAGTAAATGGCGCTCTACCTTGTGGGTTTAATCTACCTGCGGTTTCATAGATACGACCAGCAGCGCTTATATTGTAAACATAACTTTCTACTGTATAGCCATTACTAAACCTGCGGTTTTGACCTTCTTTGTATCCAATACCACCACGGACAGTAGCTGCATCATATTTAGGGAATGGGCGATAATCTACAGTAGATGATATTGGTTTAGACCAGCCAGACAGCACTTCATTGTTACTTACTACAAAACCTTTAGCCTTAGCTTCTACGCCCTTCATAACAGGCTCTACCGCTGCTTTAACACGCCTATACATGTCCTGATCAACAAAGGTTAAGCCATTGATAACGTCTTTAACGCCTACGACTTCTACTGGCATTTTTGACCTCTCTAGCTCTATCATTTAAAACTTGGACTATTGCGTTTAATAATTCTGAATCCATATTAATGAACTCACTTGGCGCTATCCCAGTTTCAACGCTTAGTGCAGCGATACTATAAACTAAAGAGTCACGCCTAGTTATTTTTTTTCTTCGTCAAGTACCTCGACAGTTTCTAATGTGTCGATAAACTCAGTACCCCATAAAGGTATCTGTGCGCCAGACCTACGCAAGCATTCATAAGCCAACCAAAATATCTCGGTCTGCCTTTCGTGCTCACGTAGGACTTTAGAAATTCCAGCGCCGTACTTCAATTCGAAAGCGTACTCGACACCTGGTGTTATCTTATGATCTGATACTTCACCATTAGCCCTTGTTATCTTTAGCTTTGCCATTATTACTCCTTGATTAGAACGCCACTGTTGGCGATACTGTTACTGCGGAGTTTACTGTAAATGTCATTGAAGATGTAGCAATTTCAGCCACGCCACCCTGACCTAGTGGAGTTAGGTTATTTACCAATATTGAGAATTGGTAGGTTGGGTTAGCAGCTGACACTGTAGTACCTTTAACAGTAATTACTGATACTGAAATGGTCTTACCGAATGCATCATTGAGAGTTTGCATAACCTGGTTAGATGCCCACTCATTGTTAAAATCAATAGTAAATGTTGAGTTTTCTAGTCCAGCCACGTACTTGTGTGATGTATCACCCATAGCTGTAATTTCTAACTCATCTACGACCTTGTTGATTACTGCGCTTGTTACGTATGCGCTGATATCAATAGATGGTGTAGTAGGCGCAGCGTTGGTAGCCAACTTAACGCCGACGTTGTTATTTAAGTATATTGCCATTGTTACTCCTCGTCATTCTTGTTGGTTGTTGCCTTGCCTTTTGGTTCTTCCTTTATTTGGCCTGTCTTGATTAAGAAGGCTAAATCTTCTTCTCTGCTCATTTTAACTCCAGCTCGTTAGTATGGATACTGTTATTTCTGATGTTAGTAAATCTCCACTCGCCGCACTTGTAATAGCTGGAGCGGAAACGCTTGTTATATTCATAACTAAAGATGATCCTGCCAATTTAGTTACTACTGCTACGATAAAATCTTCCATGCCTTTTAAGTTGCCTTGATTATCTAATGCTGGCACTGCCATAAGAATTCTAAAATTAGCCAATGGTGATAATGTTATTTGAGTATTGTTACTTGGCACTAAATACGGATCGCCAGGGGTGATTACTACGCTGTTAGCCAATAATGTAGCTGGTGGAAAACTAAATGTACTCCATACGCCAGCGTTTGCTAAGGCTGTTGCAAGTGTGCCTCGAAGTGTTGTTACGGCGGCCATTAGCCCACCAATGATGCGGGTGCAGCGTAAGGCTGGATGAGACCTCGTATCCGATTTATCATTTGGTAACCCATGCGATAAGGACTCGCAGATATCCCATCCATGCCTACGCCCCCAGTTTGGCTGACTTGTCTGGCTTGAAAAATATCAACCGCCAGGATCATTGCCGCTTCTCTTATAGCTGGGATCGCACTGTAATCATCTTCTTTAGTGTCTTGGCCTGAGGCCTTACCATATGGAAGAATTTTATGGAATGGATCGTCTGCGTGTACTTTCGCAAACTGAATAAATGAATATCCGTTAGGGAATGAATAATTGGTAAAGAACGACCAGAATGCCGTGCTAATGCTTACAGGTATTGTTATGCCTGGAATTGTGCCAGTAATTACGTGATTACCGCCATAAGTAGATCCGCAACCTTCTATCGCTACGCTTTGACCTTTAACAAATATACCTGGGTTTGCTAATACTAATGTGGCTACATTGTTTTGTAATCCAGCGGCCACTACTGGCGCATCATTAAACCATAAATATTGATTAAGTAGATCTTGTGCTGTTTGGCAAACTTCTTCGACTGTTGCCGAACTATAGAGTGAGCCAATACCTAAATTACTGCGTAACTCAGCTTCGGTTACATATGTGGCTGGCATCTCTACTCCTTTTCTAAAAAGCTCCCCCAGGGCTAGGGCTACTAAACCCCAGGGGATTATTAATTGTTAAACGGATTTATCAGGTCTTCTTGTACTTTAGAATTCCGTTAGGCATCTTGGCAATTGTTGCCATGTAGCCGTAAATTGCTACCTGTACTTGTAGGTTTGATACTACGTTAACAGACATAAATGCCTGAGGTGAGCGATATACAGTGAAAGCCTCTGGTGCAAGGATAATCGCTGAATCATCATCAAATGTAGTAGCTGAGAAGTTCTTGTCTACATATAGATCAAGTCCTAATACGTTACCACGGATAGATGTTGGATTAACTTGTCCGCCTGCGTTCATTGGTTGTAGCGCATTAAATACTGGGCGCTTTGTTGTATCTTGCGCACCAATTAATGCACCCCATTGTGCTGGGTTAGCAATGTAGTTCTGTGCGAAATAACCAGTGTTTGAATAGATAGTACGTGCACCTTCAGTTGTAAATGCGACGATTCCATCTAGATCGGCAGATGTGTTTGTGCCGTTCATACCAGCTGCAAGTAGTGCATTTAATACAGTTGTATCAATTGTCTTTAAGTATGCATACTCTAATTGCTTTGTAAGTTCTGCGTAGAAATTAGGATCTGAACGCTCTAGTAATTCTACTGAGAGTGTGTTCATACCTGAGTACTTAGATACTGTACCTGTTAGGTAAGCAGTTTCCATGCCTGTATTTTGTACTGCGCCAGCTTCTGCTTCAACAGTTACTACTGGTGCTACACCTGTTCCGCCACCTGAAGAAGTTACTAAAGATGGTACGTTAATTGTCATACCTGATGCTGGCAGTGTGCCTTGTGAACATGCATCAATTGCTGGTGTACCAAAACGTGTGTTTGTTACAAACTCGCTTAGGTATTGTGTTGGATTAAATGCTGGGTTAGTTGAGAATGAATCATCAGCTGCAGCTATGTACAGTTTTGAATCATCATTACCTAGAGCAGCCTTAATTTTGTGCTCTGTGTATGCAGCCATAGAAGTAATTGGCGTACGTACTGTTGTCTGAATTAATGGTGCTGTAATTACTGGGCGAGCAGCTTCTACTGTAGGAGTAGCAGCCTCTGCCTTTGCTTCTTGTGGCGCTGTTGCTAAATCTTCCACAGGAGCCTCGCTTTCTGTTGTTTGGTTTGTGTCCTCTGCTTCGTTTTCACTAGCAGCAACTTTAGTTACTTGCGCAGCGCTAAACGCTGGTGATTCAACTAGGCTTACCTCACGTAGAGTTGCGCTAGTTACATATAAATAATCTTTTTTCTGAATAGATTTATTAACATCTACTCCTACGCTTAGGCCATCTACTAATTGTTCACTGGCCAAAATTAATGCGTCTTGACCTTGCATGCTAGAGCTAATTTTAAAGCTAGCGTAAATGCCATCTTCTGTTTCTTTGTAATTCGATTGCATGCGACCTATCGGTTTTTCTGGGCGATGCTGCATTAGCATTTTTATCTTGCCAGCATCTCCAATGGCTATTGATCCTTTGGCAAAAACAACTTTACCAACGGAAGTATTGCCTACTTCTTCAAATGGCACAATCTTGCCAGCAATGACTCTGCGCTCTGTATCGGCAGCTTCTATGTGGCTACTGAATGTAAGTTTCATCTTCTTCTTCGCTTCCGTTAGGTGTTAGGCTTTCCATTTCTTTTGCATCATCTACGTCGATTAGACCTAGATTTAACATTTTCTCTATTGCTTCTAAACGCTTTATTGTGTCGGCTCTTAGGAATGATTCTTCAATTTTGAATTTTACAACATGTCCTCGTGGCGTAATGTCATCCATGCTTAGTCGATCTTCAATAGCACAAATAAATGGCTGTAGAGAGTAGGCTACAAATTCTTTGCGACCATCGATAATATTTTGATATGTCATTGAGTTATTCATATCTGCACTTATGTAATATGCAGGTACGTTCATTGCTCTAGCAATTTGTGTAGCCAGATATTGCTGTGCTTCGTTATACATCATGTCTTTTGGACTAAATCCTGTAGTTTCATAAGACAATGTAGATGTTAAATATGCTGTTGATCTATTTAGACGGCTTTGTTTCCATTGTGCTAATAATCCAGATACTTGTTGCTCTGGTAAATCTGCGCCAGTGTTTTTAATGTAACCACTTGGCATTGGTGTCTGTGCTGATACAGCTGCAGCCTTTTCAATATCTAATGCACTTTGAATTGTACGTGCTGCTGTTTGCAATACGCCTTGTGTTAATCCCTGGAATGTGATAAGTGAACCAATACCGGACATTGGAGCAGTTTGGCCATCTACATAATAAGCTTCTACTTCTGTACCAAATTTATTTGTTGTAAATGTAACTCTGTTATTTGCTACCCATTCAAAACGTGATGGTCTTAAATCATCTGCATATAATTCTGTAACTCGCCAATAAGCAACACCATAAAAAAGCAAACTATCGACAGTCCATGAAATCGTGACGGATCTTGGTTGCCGATAGTCTGGCTGCTCTATCCAAAGAGGACTCCCCAGTGCCTCACCACTAGACTTTTTGTAAAGTGCTAATGGCAAGTAAGAAACTACACCAGCTATTAAATTTCTGCAACGTGAAACGGCAGGTACTTGCATGGCAAAATTGCGATCTAATCCACCAGGGAAATTACCAACACCTGTTGTAAATGAACCATAGCCATAGGCTGTGTCCATAATGGCAGGGGCGTATTGCGCTTGTACGGATTCAGTTTTTTTATTTATACCCAAAGCAGACAATAGACCCATAGATATACTTTATACCATAAAACGGACTAAAGGTGCAAGTTAGACATAAATCTGCGCAGTTTGTTGTGGGCGTGTCAGATGGCTAACTACCATAGCCAAAGAAATGGCGGCCGTAACTTCCCCACTTGATTTTCTACGGATGATTCTGAACCCAAAATCTGAGGTTTTTGTAGCGCAATTATTTAAGTGCTGGACTAGATCCTGTTGCCCTGAATGGATTAAAGTGTTTTGTGCTAAAGCATTGGCAAGGTCTGAACAGGCCTGGTAAAACTTTTGCCCACTGCAATCTTCTAATCTCCAGCCACTTTGTTCGAGCTTAGTTGCAACTGTTTGCGTGGCGTACTTGTCAAAACAGATTACGTGTGGGTGATATTTTCTAGCCCATTCATTTATATCACTTGCCATCTTAATTTCATCTATTGCTATATCACTATGCCAAAGCTGTGCAAGTCCTACAGCTATCTTTCCGTCTTTTAATTGACCCATAACTAAAGCGCCAGATCTTCTAGTTGGTGCAATATCAAAGGCCATTATAGTCTGAGGCCCGACAGGTATTTCTAACGTGCTATCACTACATGCTTCTATAGATCCATAAACCCAGGGACTTTGTGTGCTATCTACCCACTGGCATAACATCTCAGTACGTGTAGCTTCTATACTGTTTGTACTTACCGATTCTTCTAGTGTCTGCTCAGTTATTAAATGCCCTAATGCCGGGTTTGCCATAGCCCAGGCTTTCTTATCATGTATTTTACAATGCTGTGGCGCACTGTATTCGTAATAACCTAAATTCTCTGGTGGATAAGACTTGCAACGCTCTACTAGATCATTTAGCACTGTACTAAAGCCATCACCTGCGTTGCTTGTCATTAATGTCATTGAGTTAGGTCTTGCACGTGTTACTGGCAATGCAGCTGTAAAGGCTTCCTCTGACCATTCACGTAATTCGTCTATGTATAGAAAATCTGCCGTCTTACCACGGGGTGCATCTCTTGTAGCTGCTGCTATTTCATACCTAGCACCATTAAGTAGGCTAATAGATTCTTGACCATTAGCCAGGCGTATCTGTCTTACTTGATCTTTTAAGAATTGGTTATCTTCTATCGTGTATGCAACCTGCCTAAATGTATCTAATGCCATATTTCGATTAGATGACATGCCCAGGACATTCTTAGATTGCCATAAGAATAAATGTGAAAGTATAAGCATGCGAGCCAGGTGCGTTTTGCCGTTTTGACGTGCTACTAATACTAAAGCTGTCTTCTTGCGCCAGTTATTGTCATCATCAATAGTTAAAAGATCCTGCAATACAAAACGTTGCCAGGGGATTAAAGGTAAACCTATTTTCTCAGCTAGATCAGCAACCTCATCTACTTTGCTATTACCTTTAAGTAAAGGCGTGTGGATTCTAGGCTCGGTGCTGCCAATTAGCCCGACCCCTCGTTTAATCTGGCTTGATTCCGTATTAGTTTGCATCAAAGTCCAGTGTATCTGGTTTATTAAAAGGTGAGTCTGGCACTGTGCTGGTGGTCTCAGGGAGAGAAGGTTTCAGAAAGACAGGGGGGGTCGCCTTGTGGCTAAAAAAACGCCCACCTTTACGGCTATTACACGATTTACACAGACATTGCAAGTTATCCAATGCCCACATATCACCACCCTTTACACGTGGATAGATGTGATCCACTGTATCTGCTACACCACCACATAGAGCACAGATCCAACCATCACGATCTAATACTGTAATGCGTAGCTTCTTCCATTTACCACTATGTAATGCTCGTTCGCTCAATGCCAACCCTTACGTTTAAAGTGATCTAATGCTTTACACATTGAACCATATCTATTTATATTGTACTTAATACCCCACTCTACCTGCTTATATCCATTTACTTTACTAAGGTACTTAGATCTACCTTGAGGTATACCATAATGACTACCATTCTTAGCTTTAGGATTCCATCTACTCTCTTTATGATATAACTCATCTAAGCAATAGAACTCTGTGAAGTTATGATTTAACTGTATAAATGCATATTGTTTGTAATGCATAGGTTTATTAATAACTTGAGATTCAGCTCTTTCAAGGCTACTCATTTGTGCTACAAATAGAGCGGTGGCAACTAGCGTGCACCTTGCGAGCCATCCCCTACGGGGCTCGCCTTTTCGCCTTGAGGGCGAATGCGATCTAGAGCGTACCATACTAGTCAAGATCATCTAGCAAAACCGCAGGTCAGACGGCATGTTACGATACGTAGATCATCACCTTCTTGCCAGGTTTGATCGTAACCAATTTCATTCAATTATAAGCCGCCTTTCTACAGCTGCTGCCATGCCATTGGTCCCAGGAAATAAATCAACCATTTCATCGCCTGGTTTGTAATTCAATAAATCTAATATCCAATCGTTAAATTTATCTGGTTTAGAGCCTCTTAATCCTTTACGTTGTGCCCTAGCACAATTCAGGTAATCCCTCGTCATTGGACGTCTATTTTTTTCTTGTCTACCACCATATAAAATTACAGGTTCCCAAGCGTACTGCACAGTAGCATTCCACCATATTTGATGTATAGTTTTAGTCCAGGCGCATACTCGTGCTTTTTTTGGAATGATTGAACAATAAAACGGCAGTACAGGTGCATGTAAACTAACTGCCCAACCTTCTGGAAATTCGTCCATTAAGCGTTCAATTAATTCTACGTGTTTTTCTTTTTTGTCATATTCAGCCGCTTCTGGATGTAAATCTCCATAAAAACGTTTTGCTAGTCCTAAATATGGCGGATCTGCATAAGCAAATTTCATTTTTTACTACCCCATCCATTTCCTTTAAATACTAAGCCAGGTGCCGAGTATATTCTTACCATTTTAACTTTACATTTAGGACAATCCATAGTAGGCACATCCTCTGTAAATGATCTAAAGGTAGAGCCGAAGGTGCCACATTCATTACAGCTAAATTCATAAGTTGGCATCTTTACCCCCAATTAACTGACAA
>Ga0214163_1001016_pt1 | contig 12600 bp, 9 predicted proteins | sample LakMenepilimnion_2_FD_153001 | JGI IMG/M metagenome (GOLD analysis project Ga0214163, IMG submission 153001) | Freshwater microbial communities from Lake Mendota, WI - Practice 15JUN2010 epilimnion v4 | ecosystem: Environmental > Aquatic > Freshwater > Lake > Epilimnion/Euphotic zone | place... | reverse complement strand
GCCGCATCATCCGTCTGAAGTATGTGAAGCGTGATCAGCCATACAAAGCGCCCATCATTGCGCCGCTCAATACACCGCAAGAGCGTAGAATCGCCGCGCCCGGACTGCTCGCGCAAATCATCGTCGCAAAGTACTGCGATCATCTACCACTCTATCGGCAGGAGCAGATCGACGCCACGCGGCACGACATCGCCATCCTACGCCAAAGCATGGCGCGCTGGATCGGGCTGGCCGCCTATTGGTTGCGACCGATTGATGAGCACATCCACACCGGAGTCATGGCCGGAGGGTATGTGCAGATCGATGAACCGAGCGGAGCGAGATAGCCAGCCGAGGCTGCCGCGAAGCGTTGAGGGCCGTGGGGCGGCCCGAAGCAAACTCCTGTCGAGTATTTAAGTCCCGGCAACGGCCAGACGACAAAACCAAAAAGCAAGCTTAGACCGATGGCTCTCGGCGTGACGTAAACGCTTGAACGACTAGTTTCAAAAAGGATTTTTTCAACTATCAATCCTTATACTAGGATTTAGCGTTTAAGCTCTCTAAATCAAGCCGTTTGCAAGTCATTCAATTAAGGAAAACGGCCAAGTTGGTGAAAACAGCGAAACTTGCCGTGCCTACGCGATTTCCAGATCTGATCCAAACTCCTTAGAACTATCGATGAAAACGATTTACCAGTCTACTCAGAGCTCGAAAAGGAGATTTCCAATGCGCAGAAAAGGGCGTGTCTTTCTGTCGCAAGCTTTTGCGATTTGAAGCAATCTCAACGTTTACTGCATTATTTTTTACCAGTGAAGTTTTGAAATCATTAAAAACCTCGCCGAGGTAGGGCATCTCCACCAAGCGTTCTTTCTGCTTGGCCATTCCGTAAAGATCCAGAAAGAAAGCAACCTCACTTTTCTTCTTCAGGTTGATCGTTCGCACTGCATTGGGATCAATTTCTAAGGTGCGGAAGATCGATGGGACAACACCAGTTGCTGCGAAAAACATAAGCTTAGTTCGCATGCATTTGGAACAAACTCCGCAATTATAAGGGCGTTGGCTGTAGTCGACACAAAAACTAAGCGACGCGAGAGCCTCGGGTGAGGTGAGCAATGTTGCCATCTTTTCGGCCCGGGTGACATTGTCACCGTGCGTAGATAGCGACGTCAGACCACTGGAAAATAGTGGATTTGTTACCGAGTTTGAACCCCAGGGCCAGACCGTAAACTGCTGATCCAATCGATAATCAGCAGCAATCACGATATTAGAAAATAACTGGCTGAAAAGAAATGCGGCGCCAGACAAAGCGAAGATGTGAGTTACATGACTTGTAGGCGTGTTGATCTTATATTTATTGTAGACACTGTAAGCGTTCGTTTTTACCTGAATCCAGTCGTTACTTACTAATCCTGCAAAGGGAGCCGTCTTCTCAATAAGAGAAGTAAAACGCTGCTCGTCCTCGAAAGCATAGTCCATGCCATGAACGGTAAGCAGAGACTGCTTTAATCCCATGCGAAGACGACTTATCAGACTATAGGTGCTGTCGACCCCGCCAGAGTAAAAACAAAGGTCTCGTCGGTTCTCTGGACAGGCAGTGTAGCTGGATTCACCAGAGAATGAAATTTCGATCGCGCTGAACTTTTCGGGCATCCAAGCAGCCCAAACTTCCGCTAACTTCCGAGCATTATCGCAGGTTATATGGGAACCGTTGGCATGTATACGCAAGTTTTGACCACGTATCATCCCCAACGGTAAAAACAACCAAGCGGCAAAATCCGCAGCCAACTGCACATCAGGAATTGCGTGCGCCGACCTTATAAGAATATCAATGCTGTCATATTGAGAACGTACACGTAAACCTTGATTGATTGGTTCTATAGTGACATCTAAAACATGCATGAATCGAATTTATGGCTTATCTCCTATACAATGAATCTTGAATATTAAAGCTTTTTTCAGAGAGCAACTTAAGATTGTTCATTTGCTCGCAGTCGGTTTTGTTTCATTCTGGTGGAGAATTTGCTCTTCAGCTTTAGAACCTAAACTGGTTCACACTTCGAAAGCGTCCTGTCAAGGTGTGAGGCGTTGTAGTACTACCTTGGAAGTTGGACAAGTGCCGTTGTTATTCAGGCGGCTTGTTGGTGGGGTGGAGTGCATTGGGGGAGGTAGGTTTGTCGTGGGGTGTTGTATTTGAGTGCTGAGTGGCTGCGATGGGTGTTGTAGTGTTCGATTTATCCGGCGACCGTCGCGCGACCGGCGGTGAGATTTTCAAAGCGGTGATGCCAGGCGCATTCCTCTTTGAAAGTGGGAATAAACCGCTCGCACAGGCCGTTTTGCTGGGGCGTGTAGGGGCAATCTATTCCTGTGTAAGCGCGTAATCGCGCACGAGTGCACGGTAGGCTTTGGCGCCAAACACGAGGCCGTTGTCATCTCGCAACGTGAGGCCACTTGGAGCACCGCGGGTGGTGCCGAAGCGATCCAGAGCTAGGCTCTTTCTGCAGTCTTGGCTCGGGATAGTGTGTGCCAGTTCCTAGCGGATCACTTCACGCGAGCAACAGTCGATGATGGGCACGAAGGTGCACCAACCGTCGCGCCCGCAGTCCATAGAGGCAATGTTGGTGGCCCACGTCGGTTGGGTGTCTCGGCGATGGATTTGAGATGCTGATCGCGAGGCCGAAGGCCGAAGGCCGATGCGACGCTGTCTGCAAGTCCAACGGTGCAACTTCATGATGCGGTGGACCTTTTTGTGGTTGACGATCATGCCCTGGCCTTTGGTGAGGCGGGCATGGATCATGCGCACCCCATAGGTGGGGTGAGCTTCAATGACTGAACGGCCGGCCTCGACGCAGAGCTGGTCGCACTGAGGCTCAAGGTGGCGTCCACGCGGCGGTAATAGGTGGTGGAACGTGCCACTCCCAGTAGACGGTACAGCATGCTGACTGGCACTGATGGGGATCCCGATTGGAGGAGTTGGTTTTGCATGGCTACGACTAGATCCTGTCCGGCAAGTCCTTGCCTTGATTGCGATGAGCCTTTTTTAAAATGTCCATAGGCAGGGTGAGCTCTCTGACCTTGGCCTGAAGGGTCTTTTCCCGAGCTTCAAACTGCTGAGCAAGATCGCGTGGATGGCTGCGCAGAGCCTCGGTGCCCTGGGTGATGAAGTGGTCTTTCCATTACTCGAACTCAGCGAAGCCGGAGCAGTGCTTCTGCGAGGGCTGTGCCCGTTCTTATAAATAGCTCAGATTGATCATCTTATCACCTGCCCAATCGAAGAGGGGGACGGAGCGCGTTTTGTTCATGTTGCCCCAGGGCCTAAGTATGGGTGGTATCGTAAATAGGACCTCAATCACACAACTTGTGTTTCAAATGCACGCAAGAATCAAAACATTTCAAATGGGATAGAAAATTTTCTTTGTGAACGCATCCACGCGAAAAAGTCAATGTAGATATTCTTATTTTGAGCAGCCCATTCAATTAGCGCAGGTAATTCCGCGCGGTTATTGCAGATAGGTATATTGAAATTAGACATTTCAATTAAACCTTGGATTTTATGTGTGTTTCCTCCAAATGCTATAAATGGGATTTCAGCTCGGCACGCAGCATAAACAGCATGGTGACGTCCAGTAACCAATAATTTAGCAGTTTTAAGACCTCTGACAGTACTACTCCAGTCTTGAGCACGAAGGTCTAAGTATGGTTGCTTGGAATCAGCAGTTTCAGTCGTGCGCACAAATGTCTTTACCTCGTTGGAGTAAAAATCAGTGAACACGATTTGATTATTATAATCAATCTTGACCTTTGGCTCTTCTAGCTTGGCGAAGTAAGAACAATCTAAAATTGCGTATGATTTGACGCCATGATTCTTTAAAAGCTCTTTTTGACTCATAGTTTCACGAACTGTGATTAAGCTTAAGTCTCTTAATGTGCTATCGAAGCGTCCGGAGTTGGATTCCCAGACTGAATTAATGAGCATACCTCTTCTACCGGATTTTATAGCTGCTTCTAGAGCCTCCATTTTTTTAGTGTGCGCTAGCGAATCGTGATGCATACTACCTTCTCCATTGACGATCAGCAAATCATAGCTGTCGTCGTTCACGATTATCGCTTTTCGCTGTACGTAAGATTTCAAGTATGACATTACCGCAGACGAGCCACAATGATAATTACTATGATCTCCAATTATTTTAATTTTTGTGGGTTTAAAATTTCGGATATCGCCCAATTTTGACTTTTCTCTTAATGCTTGAGCGTCAATATTGGGCGCATAATTATTATTTTTACGAAATTCATGAAATAAAATCTTTTCACCGTGCCAGTTATGCGCAAAAGATGGTTTACACTTTCTACCATAACTTGCGGATGAAGCGACTGCGTCTAGTTGATCTGTGAAATTGAACCCATAGAATGATACCCCCTCAAACCCACCTCTAAGTCGTCGTATTGCCTCTACAATTTGCATCCCAGAACTGGGCGCTGCCTGCAGTATTTTGGCTAAATCGATATAGATTTGACGATTAAGGTTACCGACTTCATTAAAGTTTGAATTGAGCGCAGTAAAATCATCCAAGGATGGGTGATAAACCCTCAAGTCTTCGCCAACAATAAGCAGTGAAGCATTGACTCTTCCACACTGAAAAAAATGATGACTCGTGTTTTTGTCAACAACACACAGAGTCGTTTTAGAACCAGTATTTTTTACCAACTCATCAGTTATAAAAAATTTATTGAATCTAATAACTATATCATGGGAATCAATTTCTTCACCAAGGCTATTGTTCAACAATTCTGGAGAATTACCAACGACAGCAATAGTGCTCGCTTTGTTTGTTAATTTATCGAATATACATTCTGAGTCCGCCTTTAGTTTAGTCGCGATTTGCAGCCAATTATTGTCTGCATGCCCCATCACTGCACTACCAAGCATTGAATGCGGTAAAACATTTTCACAATGTTTTGCTAATTTTGTTATGCTTTTGGGGACATCTAGCGGGGCTTGATCTGCCAATATTGATATGCATTCTGCCAATAAACTAAATGAGCTATGTTTAGGTTTTGATTGACTTCCAAAGTGTTCGATAATGTTTTGGGCCAGCACAACGGTCTTGTGATCATTGCTTCCACTTAACCAAAGTAATTTTAATGCATATCTAAGCTCTGATATAGAAGCTTTTCTTATATCTAATTTTTCTAATTGCTGTATATTTTCTGGATAATAGCATGCGAAAGTCGTCCAAAATCTTAACTGTTCTTCACAAAGGTTATTCTTCTTGGCTAGTGCAATTTTCTTAATATGATAGCCTGCATAATTGATATGACCTTGAGCTCCCAGCCAGTTACAGACATCACATAGCCGCTGACGTGCTCCTGAACTACGCGCAAGCATATTAAATTTGGCGATGTATTTGAAGAATTGTTCAATACATCCTTTTTCTAGAAAAATGTTCAACACTCTAATTTTGCTTTTTTTACTTAATAGAAAATGGCAGACATAACTTAATATTCCCGTACCTTCAGATTTGATTAAATGTCTTGTAGCAAATTTCTTTATCATAATACGTACTTATTAAGTGTAATTTTTAAAAAAAGGTAAATCTTGTGCAGTGAATCTAACTTTACAGGCCGTTTTGCGTCATATGTTGATCTGCGGTGATTCCGCCGACTCGATTAACATTTCAATCAAGGCTAGAGGCGTTTTGCAAGATCTTTTCTCCTAAATAACTTGACCGGCCAAAAAGATAGGAACTCAAAATGAATGTTTGAATTGACCAGCGAGCGCGGCGGGTTTGCCGGCCCAGGTTTCGCGGCCATGGCGGGGTTGAACTATCAGACCTTTGCAATGTGGCGGAGTCAAGTATCTCGAGCCTGGTAGTGGTCGAGTGCAGCAAGGCTATTTTTGGACGATCAAACGTCCCGGAGGTGAATCGGCCTTACACTGGGCCACAGCCCGAGCGGCGACCGTACTTGCGAAGATCAACCCGACTGACTTCAGCGGCATCATCCAGTGCGACGGCTACAGCGCTTACCCCGCTTTTGCCAAGTGGAACGGGTAGCACATCACCCTGGCTGCGTGCTGGGCGCACGCGCGTCGCAAGTTCGTGGAAGCGAGTGAAACCGGCGAGTGCGAAGCTACGCACGGTGACCCGCGCTGCCAGAGCAGACTGATCATTGAACGGATCGGTGCGATTTTGAGCGACTGGAAGAAGCGAGGTCGCCACTTTCCTGCGAGCCATATGGGTAAAGCCGTCGACTGTACGCTAACCCTGTGGCATGGCCTGCGAGTGTTCGTAGAGGACGGACGCATCGAGATCGACAACAACGAAGTGGAGAACGCCATCCGCCCACCGCCGTGGGTAAGAAGAACTGGCTCTTCATCAGCGACGCTGAAGCGGGTGAACGCAGCGCCATCTTGTTCACCGTAATCGATGCCTGCAGCCGCCGGGGGATTGATCCGTTTGAGTATCATCGGGAAGTCTTTACTCGGACGCCCACGATGGTAGCGAAGGACTACCCCGGCCTGGCGCCTGAAGCATGGGCCAAAGAGCGGACCTCGGCCAAGCCTGACAGTAAAGCATCTCTCACCAAACTCACCAGCTCACTTCAAAGACAGTGTGCTTGACGTTTACATTGCTGGATCGGCTCAGCGTACCTATAACCTAGGTATTATTCTTTTTCGCAAAAGCTGATTCATCGGGTTAAAGGAGTATTCCTGTAATCGTGTCCAACGCTAACTTGCGTAGGGCTGTAACCATCACTTTCCCGCGAATCATAATCTACTGACATCGTCTCACATGAAAACTCTCATGATCATTGGTGCTGCTGAAGAGCACTGCATTGGTATCCGAACCGCCCAGAGACTTGGCTATCAAGTTTTTGCCATTGATGGTAATTCAGAGGCCGTCGGACTGAGCGTGGCGGACGCCTCAGCGGTCGTTTCAACCTATGATGCTGAAATGGCTCTAAACGCGGCTCGTGAGCACGTTAAGGCAGGTGGGTGTGTGGATGGAGTGATGACGTTGGCCTCTGACGTGCCATTTACAGTGGCTTACGTCGCTGAACATTTAGGCCTGCCCGGTATAGGCATCACCAGTGCCAAGCTGGCGAGTGAGAAGATGCTCATGAAGGATCGCTTTCTCGAGCATGATGTGCCGATGCCTGCTTATCAGGAGGTGTTTGGTGCTGACGACTTGGCTGCCTTTGTCGAAAAACATGGAATGCCAGTCGTGGTTAAGCCTGTGGACAGCCGCGGCGCACGCGGGGTGCAGTTGATCCGTAGCTCAGAGGAGCTGCCTGGCAGCTATGAAGTTGCTCGTGAGTACTCGCCTACATGGCGTGTGATGGTGGAGGCTTATTTACCCGGCCCCCAGCTTTCTACGGAGGGATTCATGATTGACGGCATCGCTCATATTCCATCGATCTTTGATCGCAATTATGAGCGTTTGGAGATGTATGCTCCGTTTATCGTCGAGGATGGCGGTGAGATGCCCAGCATTTATTCCGACGATTTTCGTGAAGAGGTGAATCAGGTCATGCAACAGGCCGCTCTGGCTCTCGGGATCAAGACCGGTGTGATCAAAGGTGATCTAGTCATTCATGAGGGACATGTGAAGGTCATCGAGTTGGCTGCACGCCTATCCGGAGGATTTTTTGGAACGCTGGCGGCACCTGTCTCGAATGGGGTGGATCTCGTCGCCGCTAACATAAACATCGCGCTGGGAATACAGCTGACAGAGGCTGATTTGAAGCCCAGCCATCAACGTGGCAGTGCCATTCGCTTCGCTTTTCCGCCTGTGGGCATGATTAAGGGAATCCATGGCCTAGACGGGGTTAAAGCTGATCCGGCCTGTCGATATGCCCATGTTTTTGCCAAGCCAGGAGAATACATCGCGCCGATCACGAATCATCCCGCAAGACCGGCCGTTGTTGTCGCTGAAGGTGGCACGGTGGCGGAAGCCGTTGGCCATGCACAAAGGTTGATAGCTGCCATCGAGTGGGAGATGAAATAGAATGGAAAGAGTTTTTTGATATGAAGCCAGCGATTGTTCTTGTTCAAGCCAGCTCCAGATCATGGGGCGGTGGCATTAATTTATGCATGAATCCCATCAATGGGGTGCCGGCATTGAGCCACACACTTGTCCGCTTGAGGGAGTATTTTCCGGCCAGTGAGATCGTCATCGTGGCTCCAGAGTTCGATGCGGGAAACCTTGATGCTTTTGTGAATTTGACTCAGCAGCCTGCGGTGTCTGTTTATTATGGGCATGATGCTTCTCCACTCCTTCGGATGGTGGCTGCAACATCGAAGCTGCCAGAGGACTCATGGGTTATCCGTGTGGATGGTCTGAATTTCTGTGTGGATGTTCCGAGTCTCCTGAAGATGCAGGATTATGCCGTAGCAGCTGATTTGGATTTAATGAAATTTCCTGATGATTGGCCGACATCGTTTGTCGGTGATCTCTACCGAGTAGGAGCCCTTAGGCGCCTGGTGTCGGAGCTGGCTTTGCTGCCTCAGGATCAATCCAGGCCTTATCACATCCATCCGAATTATTTCCTGCTGGCTCATCCCGAAATTTTTAAATGTGAGCGCTATTGCCCTGAGAGCTACACGACGGAGCTGCTGACGGAATGCCGTGAGCGAGGAAAGGCGGTTTTTGAAGAGCGTGAAGAGGCCTGTGATCAGGCTAGATCTGTCCCTGCTGCTGACACTTTGTCGTTTCATTACCAGATGGCTCTGAAGTTCCTTCAGAAGGAACATCGAGTCCTGGACATTGCCTGTGGTTACGGTTTTGGTTCGGCTCGTCTTGCGGGATCTGTACGGGAGGTGGTGGGGGCCGACTTGGATGAGGCAACTATCTGTCGAGTCACCGAGCGTTATGCTGCATTGGCGAATCTTTCGTTCACGGCTGCAAATGCTCTCGCAATGCCCTTTGCTGACGCGTCATTTGATGCGGTGGTCTCATTTGAGACGATCGAACATTTGGAGGCGCCCTTATTTTTATCCGAAGTCAGACGTGTATTGATGCCGGGGGGGCTGTTTATCATGTCCACTCCTCAAAATGCCATCGGTCATGTACCAGTGAACCCGCATCACGTGATCGAGTATTCCTTGGCTGGGATTCAGGCCGTAGTAGCGCCTTTCTTCCAGATTTTGAAATCTATTGGCATCAAGCAAGGAACAATTGTTTTTGACGATGATCCATGTGGGACGAATACGATTTTGGTTTGTCAGAAGGTGGAATTCAAACCTAACTAAAAATGCATCCTCAAAGATTTGTCATCACAGCGCCATTTGAGTCAAGGTTGGAAGAAGACCTGATGCCGGAGGTAAGGGCAGGGGAGTTGCTTTGTCGGCCGCTGCGTCTGGGGCTCTGTGGCACGGATCGTCTCATTTATGCCGGGGCTATGCCGGCTGCGCCTTTTCCTCGGGTGCCCGGACATGAGGTGGTGGCGGAGGTCATCGAGGACCGCTCGCAACGTGCGCTCCGGCCTGGAACTCGAATTGTGGCTGATCCGTACAAGAACTGCGGTGTCTGCCACGCCTGTCTCAATGGGCGGCCCAATTGCTGCCGTAGCAATCAGACTCTAGGCGTGCAGCGTGATGGCATCATGCGTGATTTTTTTACGCTCGATGCGTCCCGTGCCCATGTTTTGCCAGATGACGTGGATGTCCGCAGGTTTGTGCTGGCGGAGCCCCTGACCCTGGCACTGCATGTGCTGCAAAGAGCAGGGGATGTGAAGGGCAGGTGGTGCCTCGTCGCAGGTGTTGGCAATGTGGGCTCTCTCGTGCAGCGAGTTTTGCAGCGTGCTGGTGCACGCGTGATAGCCTGGAGCCTGTCAGACTCCACGCTGGCCAAGGCCAGAGCCCTGGGTGCCGAGCACTGCGTGAAAGCCACCGATCAAGAAGCTGATGCACAAGTTATGGCCATCACGGGTGGCGAGGGGGTAAGTGTCGCTGTCGAATGTGCTGGCAAGAGTGCCGCGGTGGAAGCCTGTCTGCGCTTGGCTGCTTTTGCTGGTAAGGTCATTTTACATGGTCATTCCAAGGAGACTTCTGCCATCAAAGGCTCAGACATTGTTTTCAAGGAGCTTGATATTTTGGGCAGCCGCAACAGCCATGGTTGCTTTCCTTTGGCGATCGACTGGCTGAGTCGAGACGTGGAGAGTTGGAATGCATTAATCTCCCACAAGTTTTCCTGGAATCAGATTCAAGATGCGTTTGAGCTCACCAAAGGTCTCGCTGGTTCCTACTCGAAGATCGTGGTCGATTTCCCAGACTGAACTACATGAAAGGCTTTCAAGTTTACCACCTCAACCTCGCCTTTTCTTCCATCCCGGCAGAATCACGCCCAGACGTGATCAAACGCTGCTACTGGCCCTTGCTGGAGTTGGCAGAGGGGAAAGGCATACCGATTGGCATAGAGCTTACAGGCTGGACTCTTCGACAAATAGAGACCATCGACCGCGACTGGATCGCAAAATTCAAAACACTGCTGGAAGCCCGACAGTGTGAACTCATCGGCAGTGGCTGGACTCAAATGATCGGTCCGTTGGTGCCTTACGAAATGAATGTTTGGAATCAACGTCTCGGCATTGAGGCCTATGAGGAGTGCCTGGGCTTACGCCCCCGCCTAGTGCTTGTGAATGAAATGGCCTATTCCTCAAGCCTTGTGGACGTGTATGCGGCTAATGGGTATGAGGGGCTGATTATGGATCGTGATAACGTGCGTTTAGCACTGGATCTTGATCATCATCCTGAACTAGCCGTGCCATCCCACGCTTTAGGTTTAAATGGGCAGTCTCTGCCAGTGCTGTGGTCTGACTCTATTCTTTTTCAGCGGCTGCAACGTGTTGTCCATGGAGACATTCCCATCAGTGAGTATCTGGAGTATCTTCAGAGGCTTTCATCTGAAGACGAAAATGTGCTGCCGATTTACTGCAATGATGCTGAGATCTTTGATTTCCGACCTGGCCGATTCACTACGGAGGCCAGTCTCCATTCAGAAGGCGAGTGGTCACGCATCGGGCGCGTCTGTGATCTGCTAGTGGAAAGGCTAGGCCTTGGCTGGGTAAGTCCCAGCGAGGCATTGGCAGCCCAGAACGATGGTAAAGTCATACATGCAGCCACACTTTCGTCCTCCTCATATCCCATTCCGGTCAAAAAGCAGGCCAAGTATAATATTAACCGCTGGGCGGTGACTGGACGAGACGATTTGTGGCTAAACACCACCTGTCACCGCTTGCTGCGTCGATTGAAGACGGTGCCAGATGCATCGCCTGAGCTGTGGCGTGAGCTGGCTGAATTTTGGGCTAGTGATTTGCGCACTCATATCACGGAAAGTCGCTGGAATAATATGCTGGACCGGCTATCCAACTTTGAAAAAATGCTTCCGAGTCCGGTCGAGTTTTCAGTTGATGATTCTGCTGCTGCTGAGTCTGCAGAGGTAAAAATTACCAAACACGAAGAAGGGATTTACTGGTCTTGCGAGTCGAAGTTTGTTCAGCTTGTCTTCAATGCTCGTAGGGGACTGACCTTGAAGTCACTGGGCTTTGCCTCCCATGGTGGCGTGCCATTGCTGGGAACTTTAGCCCAGGGATTCTTCGACTCCATTGATCTTGGTGCCGATTATTACTCGGGTGGTGTTTTAATCGAGATACCAGGTGAGCGCATGCGTCTTACGGATTTGGAGTGGATGAATCCAGACATCAGCCAGACCCAATCACACCTAATCATTCAGGGTGAGCAGCCAATGGCTGGTGGGCGTTTGGTGAAAACCATTTCCATCAGTCTGCATGAAGAGTCTGTCAGCTTGTCCTACGAGTTTAAAGACTGGGAGCGCCCCATTGGCATCGTTCGCGTGGGTATATTAACACTTTTGCCAGATGCTGTTGTTTTACCCTTGAATCTACACTGTCAAAACGGTGGTGATGCTTCCGAGATTTTCTCCATCGAGAGTTCTTTCAATCATGCACAGCCTGCTTCTCTTTTTGTATCCAGCACAGCAGCCATTGGTGCAACGGATGGTCGTGTCTCATTGACGGATTCGCGTGGTCTGGGCTTCGAAGTTTCCTGGGATCCCGCGCAGTGTGCGGCAGTGCCATTATTAAAGCACTTGAAGACGCCATCCTCGCATCTCACTCGCTTGTCGTTTTCATTGTGTGAGCTGGATGACACTTCCAAGAAAGGCGGACGACTGCTGCCGCTCACCTTGCACTTGAGGCCTCTAACGAAATCATAGCAGCGAGACTCAGGCAGTGCTGATTGATAAAAAAGATGTGGATAGACGAAAGGCGAGGATTCATAGAAACCAAACATTGAATGACGCGCACTTTTACCCTTATTATCTTCGGGTTGATGCTTGCCATCTTTGGCTGCTTCTTTGTTTATCCTATCTGGACGACGGTGCGCGTGGCCTTTGAGTCTCCCAACCATGAGTTTTCATTCGATTACATCATCGAGGTTTTTCAAAACCGCCTGTATCGCGAGGGGCTCTTAAATTCCTTCATCATTGCGGCTTGGACGACGGTGGGCTGTCTGCTTGTGTCTCTGCCATTGGCGCTGCTTTTCGTGCGCTTTGATTATCCTGGAAAAACGCTGCTGAATAGTCTGGTGCTGACGCCGATGGTGCT
>Ga0214163_1001013_pt1 | contig 12616 bp, 10 predicted proteins | sample LakMenepilimnion_2_FD_153001 | JGI IMG/M metagenome (GOLD analysis project Ga0214163, IMG submission 153001) | Freshwater microbial communities from Lake Mendota, WI - Practice 15JUN2010 epilimnion v4 | ecosystem: Environmental > Aquatic > Freshwater > Lake > Epilimnion/Euphotic zone | place... | reverse complement strand
CCTCCGGCGCGGCAGTTTGTCGAGCCAATTGCTCATGACCTTTTCACTCTTGGGTGTGTCTCTGCCCACTTTCCTCATTGGCATTTTGCTGATTTTGTTTTTTGCCGTGCTGTTGGGATGGTTTCCCAGTTTTGGCCGTGGTGATGTGGTCAAAATTGGTTGGTGGAGCACAGGGCTGCTCACCGCCAAAGGCTGGCAACACATTGTTTTGCCCGCCCTCACGCTCACTGTGTTCCAGCTCACCCTCATCATGCGCTTGGTGCGCGCCGAAATGTTGGAAGTGCTGCGCACCGACTACATCAAATTTGCGCGCGCGCGCGGCTTGTCCAATCGGGCCATTCATTTTGGCCATGCCCTTAAAAACACACTGGTGCCTGTAATGACCATCACCGGTTTGCAATTGGGGGGGCTGATTGCCTTTGCCATCATCACAGAAACCGTGTTTCAGTGGCCAGGCATGGGCTTGCTGTTTATCCAAGCCGTTACTTTTGCCGATGTGCCTGTCATGGCGGCTTACTTGTGCCTTATCGCGCTCATCTTTGTGGTGATCAACCTCACTGTCGATTTGCTTTACTTTGCCGTCGATCCTAGATTGCGCGTGGGTAAAGTTGGCGGGCATTGAAGCGAATGCGCTGGCGCGTGGCCACACTCCGTACATCCCTTTAGAAAGATTCAGACGGCATGTCCAATCCTATTTCCCGTTGGTTGAGCAGCGATGTGGGCTACAGCTTCAGGCAGTCCAAAACGGCCATGGTGGCTGCGTTCATTGCGTTCGTGTTCATTGTTTGTGCGGTCTTTGCAAAGTGGATTGCCCCTTACGACCCCTTTGATGCTGCTTCGCTTGAACTCATGGACTCGCGCTTGCCCCCCGCTTGGTCTGCCGAGGGCAGTACCAAATACTTGCTAGGCACCGATGACCAAGGCCGCGATATTTTGTCGGCCCTCATGTATGGCACTCGCATTTCTTTGGTGGTGGGCATTTCTTCTGTGTTGCTTTCACTGTTCGCAGGTGTGAGCCTTGGTTTGATTGCAGGCTTTCGCGGCGGTTGGCTCGATGCTTTCCTCATGCGTTTGTGTGATGTCATGCTTTCATTTCCTGCCATCTTGGTGGCCTTGCTCATTGCCGGTGTGGGGCGTGCTGTGTTTCCCAATGCCGATGAATCCTTGGCGTTTGGCGTTTTGATCATTTCAATTTCACTCACGGGCTGGGTGCAATATGCCCGTACGGTGCGCGGCACCACTTTGGTGGAGCGCAACAAAGAGTATGTGCAAGCCGCCAGAGTGACTGGGGTTGCGCCCCTTCGCATCATGCTGCGCCATGTGTTGCCCAATGTGCTGGGGCCTGTCACGGTGCTGGCCACCATTCAAGTAGCCTCTGCCATCATTACCGAGGCCACGCTCTCATTTTTGGGTGTGGGTGTGCCTCCCACGTCGCCTTCGCTGGGCACACTCATTCGCATTGGCAACGACTTTTTGTTTTCAGGTGAGTGGTGGATTACCATTTTCCCAGGCGTGACGCTGGTGCTCATTGCCTTGTCTGTCAATTTGTTGGGCGACTGGCTGCGTGATGCCCTGAACCCTCGTTTGCGTTAATTTTTTTGATTCAAACGACGTGTTTAAAGAGAGTCCTAATTCATGAGTTTGTTACAAGTTCAAAATTTGGTTGTGGAGTTTCCCAGCCGGCACGGCACCTTGCGCGCCATCGATGAAATTTCATTCGACATTGCACCCGGCGAAATCTTGGGTGTGGTGGGCGAATCTGGCGCAGGCAAGTCTCTCACAGGTGCTTCCATCATTGGACTCTTAGAGCCGCCAGGTCGCATTGCTTCGGGACAAATCTTGTTAGAAGGCCAGCGCATCGACAATCTCAACAACGACCAAATGCGCAGCATTCGCGGTCGCAAAATTGGCGCTATTTTTCAAGACCCACTCACCTCTTTAAACCCCCTGTACTCAGTGGGCAAACAACTGACCGAGACCATTCAAGCCCACTTGCCCGTGTCCGATCAAGAAGCACGTCAGCGTGCCATTGCTTTGTTGCAAGACACTGGCATTCCAGCGGCCGCAGAGCGCATTGACCACTATCCGCATCAATTTTCAGGCGGCATGCGCCAGCGTGTGGTCATTGCCTTGGCACTGGCTGCCGAACCCCAATTGATTGTGGCCGACGAGCCCACCACCGCACTGGACGTTTCCATTCAAGCGCAGATCATCAGCCTCTTGAAAAATATTTGTAAAAAACGCGGTGCTGCCGTGATGCTGATCACGCACGACATGGGTGTGATTGCCGAAACATGCGATCGTGTGGCCGTCATGTATGCCGGGCGCATTGCCGAGATAGGACCAGTGCACCAAGTGATTAACCAGCCAGAACACCCTTACACCGTGGGCTTGATGGCATCCATTCCAGACATGGACAGTGACCGCGACCGATTGAACCAAATTGATGGTGCCATGCCGCGCCTCAATGCCATACCCAAAGGTTGCGCTTTCAATCCGCGATGCCCGCAAGTTTTTGAGCGTTGCCAAGAAGAGCGCCCAGATTTGGCAGCAGTTTCTAGAGGGGGCCAAAACACCCCAACCCAGGTGGCCTGTTGGCTGCACCAAGCCAACGCATTGGAGGGCGTGTGATGAGCGTTCAACAGTCTTCTCAAGCCTTGGTCGTTGCCCGTGACTTGGCCAAAACATTTGATGTCTCTGCGCCTTGGCTGAGCCGGGTCATTGAGCGCAAACCCCGCCAATTGCTCAAAGCTGTCGACGGTGTGAGTTTTGAAATTGAGCGCGGCAAAACCTTGGCGCTGGTGGGCGAGTCTGGCTGCGGCAAAAGCACGGTTGCTCGATTGCTGGTGGGCCTTTATGAACCCACACGCGGTGCTTTGAACTTTGATGGCCAAGATGCCTATGCTGCTTTCAAATCAAGCGATGCCAAGGCCATGCGCAAGCGCATCCAAATGATTTTTCAAGACCCCTATGCCAGCTTGAATCCAAGGTGGACGGTCGAAGCCATTGTGGGAGAACCACTGCACGAGCACGGCTTGATCAAAGACGCGCAAGAACTGAAAGATCGAGTGGCTGAATTGCTCAAGTCAGTGGGCTTGTCTGCGCTTGACATGGTCAAGTACCCACACCAGTTTTCCGGCGGCCAGCGGCAGCGTATTTCCATTGCACGTGCGTTGGCCACAGCCCCCGATTTTTTAGTCTGCGATGAACCAACCTCTGCCTTGGATGTGAGCGTGCAAGCCCAAGTGCTCAACATCATGAAAGATTTGCAGCGCGAACGCGGCCTCACCTATTTGTTTATTTCGCACAATTTGGCTGTGGTCAGGCATGTCAGCGACAAAGTGGGTGTGATGTATTTGGGGCAGCTGGTGGAGTTGGCCGACAAGCACACCTTATTTGACAACCCGCAGCACCCATACACGCGCATGCTGCTCGATGCCATTCCCAAAATGAAAGATACAGGCCGTGCACGCACGCCAGTTCAAGGCGAAGTACCCAACCCGCTCAACCCACCAGCGGGTTGCAGCTTCAATCCGAGGTGCCCATTGGCCAACGCCAGATGCAAGACAGAACGCCCGGTGTTGAAAGATCTCAATGGGATCAAAATTGCATGCCATGCTGTAGAAGAAGGCCGCCACTGAGCGCTAAAACTAAGGCCAAAAAAAAGACACCCGAAGGTGTCTTTTTTCTTGGCACTGTGATTTATTTCACTGTGACGTACATCATCTTAGGCGCATCGTTGGAGTTGTGCGTCATGGTGACGTTTTTCTTCATAGACCAAGGGCGCATCTGATGGTGCAAAGGAATGACCAAGACTTCATCGCGTGCGATGGCCAAGCCATCTTTGATCATGGCGTCGCGCTTGTTTTTGTCAGTCTCAGTTTTCATCGACTCGACCAAAGCGTCTAGTTTGGCATTGCTCACTCTGGAATAGTTGAAGTTGCCATCGGCGCCTTGCGTGCGTGTCATGACCAAAGATTGCAATGAGTATTGTGCGTCGTAGGTGGCAGCGCCCCAGCCGAGCAGGTAAGCGCTGGTGTCGAAGTTTTGGACTTTGGCAATGAAAGGACCAAAGTTAACAGCGTTGAGCTTGGTCTTGATGCCAATGCGAGCCCACATGTTCACAACGGCCTGACAAATTTCTTCGTCATTGACGTAGCGATTGTTGGGGCAGTCGAGTGTAAATTCAAAACCGTTGGGGTAGCCAGCGTCGGCCAACAACTTCCTGGCACCATCAGCGTCGGCGGGGGCTACTCTGTCTAGGTCTGCTGTGTGACCATTCACGCCAGGCGCCACCAAGATGCTGGCAGGAACCGACAAGCCGCGCATGATGCTGCGCTGGATGGCAGTGCGGTCAATGGCCATGCTCATGGCTTTGCGAACACGGACATCCTTGAATGGATTCTTGCCTTTGGGGCCATATTTCAACTCGTCACTGCCCATGTCCAAAGCAAAGAAGATGGTTCTGACTTCGGGGCCGTCCAGCACTGACAAGTTGGGTGAACTCCGCAGACGTGCAACGTCTTGCGTGGGTAAGTCAGTGACCGCATCGACGTTACCAGCCAAAAGTGCCGCAATGCGGGTGGGATCAGACTTGATGGGGGTGTAGATCACGTCAGTGACGTTGCCTTGCAGCTTGTCCCACCAAGCTTTGTTGTGAGTCATCACCAGCTTTTGGTCGGGTTGCCATTCTTTGATGACATAAGGACCTGTGCCGTTGGTGTTGTTGGAAGCGAAAGTAATTTCTTTGGCTTTGTAGTCTTGAACTTTTTCTGACTTGTTCTTAACGGCCCAAGCTCTGCTCATGATGTAGAACGTGGTGAAGTTGTTGAACATGGTGGGGTTGGGTTTGTCCAAGATGACTTCCACCGTGTGGTCATCTACCTTTTTCATTTCCTTGACGCCAGCCACATAGATGCCCATGGTGCCTTGAGGCTGACGAATGCGGTCGAATGAAAAGACGACGTCGTCGGCGGTGAAGTTGGAACCGTCATGGAACTTCACGTTTTTGCGCAGATTGAATCGCACAGTGGTGGGATTGACGTTGGACCAGCTGGTGGCCAGTGAGGGCTCAACTTTGTAATTCTTGTCGTAACGCACCAGAGCTTCGTAGGCATGGCCAACGATGTTGTTGGTGGTGGCGTGGTTTTGTGAGTGAGGGTCGAGCGTCAAAATGTCATTTTGAGCGGCCCATTTGAGCTCGGCAGCTTGCGCGCCAGTGAAGCCTAGCAAGGAGGCCGAGACCCCCACAGCCAGCGTCAGCCAGCGTGAGGTTTTGAGGAAGCGATGGTACATGCTAAATCCTGTCGAAGTTGAGTGACAGTTTCATTCTAGGGGAGGGTCATGCCCCATCGCAAGTGAAATCAGGGTAATTGCCCAGTGGGAAAAGGCCAGATTTATCGGTTTTAATGTGATCTTTGCAGTCAAGGGCGGGTCATTTATGAATGCGATCTTGTTTCAGTCGGCCAATGTGCTGGATGTGGCGTCTTTGCAGCTCAAAACTGGGCAAGACGTTTGGGTAGAAAACGGCATGATCAAGTCAGTTGGACCCCACCAAGCCGACGTGTTCATTCCCTCCGGCACCAAGGTGATCAAAGCCGAGGGCAAAACCCTCATGCCCGGCATGATCGATTGCCATGTTCATGTGATTGCTGCACACCTGAACCTCAACATCACGGCCAATCAGCCCAATGTGTTTGCCACTTTGCGTGCCTTGCCCATTATGAAGGGCATGCTCATGCGCGGTTTCACCACGGTGCGCGATGCTGGCGGCGGCGATTGGAATTTGGCGGAGGCCACACGCACCGACATGGTGGAAGGCCCGCGTATTTTTGCATCTGGCCGGGCGCTGTCTCAAACCGGTGGTCATGGCGATGGCCGGCCGCGCAGCGATGTGATTGAACCTTGCGGTTGTTCCAGCAGAGTGGGCGCACTGGCCCGCGTGGTAGATGGCGTAGACAACGTGCGATTGGCGGTACGCGAAGAAATCATGAAGGGCGCCAATCAAATCAAGATCATGGCCTCGGGCGGCGTGGCTTCCCCCAACGATCCAATCCATTACCTGGGTTATTCAGAAGCCGAAATCAGAGCCATTGTGGAAGAGGCCGAGCACGCGGGTACTTATGTGATGGCGCATGCCTACACCCCCAAGGCGATCCACCGGTCCGTGGCCTTTGGTGTACGCAGCATTGAGCACGGCAACTTGATCGATGAAGCCACAGCGCAGTTCATGGCCGAGAAAGGTGCTTTCATGGTGCCCACCTTGATCACCTACGAAGCCTTGGCCAATGAAGGCGAAAGCCTTGGACTTCCTGCTGTGTCTGTGGCCAAAATTGAAACGGTTCGCAGTCAAGGCCAAAAGGCTTTGGAACTTTTGGCCAAGGTGGGAGTCAAGATGGCGCTGGGCTCTGATTTGTTGGGCGAATCTCACCGCCATCAGTCAGAAGAACTGCGCATTCGGGCCAGCATTTTGGGCAATGGCGCGGCTTTGCAGCAAGCCACCCTCAATGCGGCTGAATTGATCAACATGTCTGGCCAGTTGGGCGTGGTGAAAGCCGGTGCCATTGCCGACTTGTTGCTGGTGAATGGCAATCCGCTGACCGATATCTCTTGCTTGCTAGGCCAAGGCGATCACATCGAAGTGATTGTGAAAGACGGCAAGGTTTACAAGCAAGCCTAAGGCCGCCCAAATCAGGTGTAGCGCTTGTTGCGCAAATTGTTTTTCATTTCGCGCAGAGCAGGTTGCAACGACTCGCCAATTCGCAAAGCCACAGTGGTGGCCAAAATGTCAATGATCAGCAAATGCAACAACCGCGACACCATGGGGCTGTATCGATCGTAGCTTTCAGGGTGATCAGCAGTGAGGTGAATTTGGCCAGCAGCGGCCAAAGGCGAGCCGCTTGAAGTGATCACAATGATAGTTGCCCCCCGTTTGCGAGCAATGTCAGCGGCATCCATCAAATCGCGGGTGCGACCAGAATTGGAAATGACCACCACACAATCGCCTTTGCCCAACATGGAGGCGCTCATCACTTGCATGTGGCCATCGCTGTAGGCAATGGTGTTCATGCCCAGTCGGAAAAATTTGTGTTGCGCATCTTGCGCCACGATGCCAGAGTTGCCCACGCCATAAAACTCGATGCGCTTGCCGGTGCTGTGGGTCTCTGCCAAAGCTTGCACTGCCATGTCTAATGCAAAAGAAGAGGCGTCGTTGCGGTATTTCAAAAATGCCGCTACGGTGTTGTCGATCACTTTGACCGCCACATCACTGGTTTTGTCGTCGACATCGACACTGCGATGAATGAAGGGTACCCCTTCACTCACACTGCCAGCCAGCTTCAGTTTGAAATCGGACAGACCGTCATAGCCCACACTTCGGCAAAAGCGCACCACCGTGGGTTTGCTCACGTGCGCGCGCTCAGCCAATTCTGTGACAGGCAAATTGGCAAAGGCACGCGGGTCTTGCAGCACCAACTTTCCTACGCGCTGTTCTGCAGGTGCCAAGGATGGCAGTGATGCTTTGATACGGTCTAGCATGCTTTTAATTTTCCTCCGACCAGCAAAATCCATCGCGTGCAATCATGGCACTAGAGGCACTCGGGCCCCAAGTACCTGCTGCGTAGTGACGAGGACCTTGGGTGTCGGTGGCCCAATGTTGCAAAATGGGTTCTACCCAACGCCAAGCTTCCTCTTGCTCATCGCTGCGCACAAACAAATTCAAACGGCCATCTAAAACATCCAACAGCAAACGTTCGTAGGCGCCCACGCGTTCGCTGCCAAAGCGCTTGTCGAAATCAAGGTCAAGCTGCACCGAACTCAATTTGGCCGAGGCCTGATTGGTTTTAGGGATGCGTTTGTGTTGGCCTTCAGCAAACAGGTGCAATTCCAAGCCATCCTTTGGCTGCAAATGAATCACCAGTTTGTTGACGCCTCCCGCAGGTGCCTGAAAAATAGCATGCGGTGTAGGCCGGAAATTGATCTCAATATAGCCCTCGCGTGAGGCTAAGCGTTTGCCAGTGCGAATGTAAAAGGGCACACCCGCCCAGCGCCAGTTGGCAATTTCGGTGCGCAGTGCCACAAAGGTTTCGGTGCTGCTGTTGGCATTCACGCCGGTTTCTTGGTTGTAGCCCGGCACTGCGTGCCCGTTCACATTGCCCGCGCTGTATTGGCCTCGCACCACGTGTTGGGTGAGGGTGTCTGAGGTCCAAGGTTTGAGGGCGCGCAAGACTTTGAGCTTCTCATCGCGAATGGCGTCTGCATGCGCATTGATGGGCGGCTCCATGGCAATGGCGCACAACAATTGAAGGGCATGGTTTTGCACCATGTCGCGCAGTGCGCCTGTGTTTTCGTAAAAAGCGCCGCGCTTTTCTACGCCCAACTCTTCGGCAATGGTGATCTGAATGTTGGCGATGTGTTCGCGGCGCCACAGCGGTTCAAACAAGGCATTGCCAAAACGCATGGCAAACAGGTTTTGCACTGAGGGCTTGCCCAAATAATGGTCAATGCGGAAAATTTGTTTTTCTTCAAAAACCTTGCGCACATTTTGGTTAATGGCCTTGTTGGACTTGAGGTCGTGGCCCAGCGGTTTTTCCAACACAATGCGAGTTTGGGGTGTGTTCAGTTTGGCGATGGCCAGTTGTTCGCAAACCGTGTTGAACAGGTTGGGCGCTGTGGCCAAATAAAACACGACTTGTTCGGTTTTGCGTTCTGCCAATCTGGCTGCCAATTTGGCGTAGTCGGCTGGGTTGGACAAATCGACCCGTTCGTAATGAAGCATGGCCTTGAACAGGCCAAATTCTTCATCGTTGGGTCGTTTGGCGCCCTCAACTTGCTCAAACCGTGACTGAATGAGGGCTCGATATTGCTCATCGCTCATGGCATCGCGTGCCACGCCAATGATTCGACCGCCTTCGGGCAATGTGCCGTGGCGAAACGCTTGGAAAAGAGCGGGCATCAATTTGCGCCAAACCAGGTCGCCAGTGCCGCCAAAAAAGACCAAATCAAAGGACATGTTTATTTGTTACATAAAAATGATTTTGTAATGTAACTTTGTTTCATTGATAATTCAAGTCTTGCACTCTATTTTTTTGCCATGAACCAACTCGACGCGCTCAAATCTCACACCACCGTGGTGGCTGATACCGGTGATTTCAAACAGCTGGCCCAGTTCCAGCCGCAAGATGCAACCACCAACCCATCCTTGATTTTGAAGGCCGTGCAAAAGCCCGAATACGCGCCCTTGCTTGCTGAGTCTGTGGCTTCACACAAAGGCGAGCCATTGGATGTGGTGATGGACCATTTGCTGGTGCGCTTTGGTTGTGAAATTTTGAAGACCATTCCGGGCCGAGTGTCTACCGAGGTGGATGCACGTTTGAGTTTTGACACGCTTGGCACCTTGGCCCGGGCGCGTCGCTTGATGAGTTTGTATGAAGCGCAAGGCATTTCGCGTCAACGTGTGCTGATCAAAATTGCAGCCACTTGGGAAGGCATTCAAGCTGCTGCTGAGTTAGAGCGCGAAGGCATTCACACCAACCTCACTTTGTTGTTCTCGTTTGCGCAAGCCGTGGCATGCGGTCAAGCCAAGGTGCAACTGATATCTCCCTTCGTGGGCCGAATTTACGACTGGTACAAAAAGACGGCGGGCGCTTCATGGGACGAGGCAGCCAGTGCAGGCGCCAATGATCCAGGCGTGAAGTCTGTGCGCGCCATTTACAACTATTACAAAAAGAACGGCATAGCCACCGAGGTGATGGGCGCCAGCTTTCGCAATGTGGGTCAAATTGTGGCTCTGGCAGGCTGTGACTTGCTCACCATCAGTCCCGATTTATTGGCTTTGTTGGCAGCCAATGAAACCGCCTTGACGCCCGCATTGAATGCGCAGGCTGCAAAGGGCATGGACTTGCCTTTGATGAAATATAGCGAAGCAGGTTTTCGTTTTGCCCTGAATGAAGACGCCATGGCTACTGAAAAATTGGCTGAAGGCATACGGGCTTTCTGTGTCGATGCCATCAAGCTCGAAGGCTTGATGTTGGCGGCGCAAAAGGCTTAAGAAGGACGTTTATGCGAGGTGATCAAACAGATGCTTGGCAAAGCTTGACGGCGCTTTCGAAAGCGTTTTTTGGTTTTGATTTGCGCAATGCATTTGCGTCGGACGCAACGCGTGCGGCTCATTTCAGTCAAGAAGCACCGGGTGTGTTTGCCGACTTGTCGAAGAACCATTGGGATGCGGGAATTGAAGCGCAACTGATAGCGTTGGCTGATCAAGCTGGCGTTTTGAAGCATCGTGATCGGATGTTCAAAGGTGATGCCATCAACGCTACAGAAAATCGTGCCGCAATGCATTGGTTGTTGCGTCATCCTGCAGAGGGTGCTGCAGCAGATGCACTACCTGCTTCTGTTCAGGTGTGTTTGAAAGAGGTGCACGAAACCTTGAACGACACGCTCTCGTATGCCGAAAAAATTCGTTCAGATGAGCAGATTACCGACGTTGTGAACATTGGCATTGGGGGTTCAGATTTGGGCCCGCAAATGGCGGTCATGGCTTTGCAGTCTTTTGCCTTGAAGGGCAAGCGCTTTCATTTTGTGTCCAATGTGGATGGTCACGAGTTAGATGCCGTGTTGAAGGGTTTGAAATCAGAAAGCACCTTGTTTTTGATAGCCTCTAAAACTTTCACCACCTTGGAAACCATGACCAATGCCTTGTCGGCCAAACGTTGGTTTGAATCGCAAGGCGGTACCAATGTGTCGCGGCATTTTGCGGCGCTCACCACCAACGTAGAAGCGGCAGGCAAGTTTGGCATTCAAACTTGTTTTGGTTTTTGGGATTGGGTGGGCGGTCGTTATTCTTTGTGGTCGGCCATTGGCTTGCCTTTGGCCATTGCCATTGGCGCAGACAAGTTTCGCGAATTTTTGGCGGGTGCGCACGCCATGGATCAGCACTTTCAAAATGCCGATGCAGTACACAATTTGCCAGTGCGTTTGGGCTTGCTCGATGTTTGGTATCGCAACTTTTTGCATTACACCAGCCGCTGTATTGCGCCGTATCACAGCGCACTCAAACGCTTCGCACCTTATTTGCAGCAGCTTGAAATGGAAAGCAATGGCAAGCAGGTTGACCATCAGGGTCAAGCATTGCCTTATGGCACCTCGCCTGTGCTGTGGGGCGAACCCGGTACCAATGGGCAGCACGCATTTTTCCAAATGCTGCATCAAGGAACCGATGTGATGCCACTAGAGTTTATAGCCGTGAAAAACGCCACGCATGCTTTGCCCGTTCACCAAGCGTTGTTGTTGTCCAATGCGCTGGCGCAAGCGCAGGCCTTGATGATGGGCAAGGCCGATGCGGGTGGACACAAGAACTTTCCTGGCAATCGGCCCAGTACGTTTATCTTGCTGGAGGACTTAACGCCCTTCAACTTAGGCGCCTTGATTGCATTGCAAGAACACCGCGTGTTTGTGAGTGGTGCGGTATGGGGTATCAACAGCTTTGACCAATGGGGTGTGGAGCTGGGCAAGGTGTTGGCCAAAGACATTCATGCGCGAATGGCGTCGGGTGACGTTGCAGGGCTAGACTCCTCTACAGCGCAATTGCTGCAGAGGGTACGCACTTCTTGAGCTCTGAGAAGGGCTAAGCTTTTCGGTTTTGAAAGTTTTCTCAGTGCTTGTGGGTGCTGTGATCGTGCGACTTTGTAGGTTTGGTCGATAGGGCAGACGGCACAGCAGCACCTTTGTTTTGAACTAGCAACTGCCCCTTCATGCCCGCTTCAAATTGACCCGGAATGAGACACGCCATTTGCAAGGTTTGGGCTTTGTCAAATCGGATGACCCATTCTTTGGTTTCGCCAGGGTTGACGCTTAGTTCGATGAAGTCATTGCCAACACCGTGATGGTGTCTTTGTGAGTTAGTGCGCTTGCATACAGATAAAGCCAAGCCTCATGTTAAGGGACTTGATTGCAGTGTGTACCGGCCATAAAAAAACCCCGCAATGACTTGCGGGGTTTTTTGTGCGAGGTCAAAGGTCTTTGCAGACCTTTGAAGCAGCGAGCAATTACATGCCCATGCCGCCCATACCACCCATGCCGCCCATGTCAGGCATGCCGCCGCCGGCGCCAGACTCTTCTTTTGGAGCTTCTGAAACCATGCACTCTGTGGTCAACATCAAAGAAGCCACGGATGCTGCGTTTTGCAAAGCAGTGCGTGTTACTTTGGTTGGGTCCAAAATGCCCATTTCAATCATGTCGCCGTAAGTGTCGTTGGCAGCGTTGAAGCCGTAGTTGCCTTTGCCAGCCAACACAGCGTTCACCACCACTGATGGCTCGCCACCAGCGTTGTACACAATCTCACGCAAAGGCGCTTCGATGGCTTTCAAGACCAGCTTGATGCCAGCTTCTTGGTCAGCGTTGTCACCTTTGATGGTGCCAGCGTTTTGACGAGCGCGCAGCAATGCCACACCACCGCCAGCCACAATGCCTTCTTCCACAGCAGCGCGGGTAGCGTGCAATGCGTCTTCAACACGGGCTTTCTTTTCTTTCATTTCGACTTCGGTAGCAGCGCCAACCTTGATCACGGCAACACCGCCAGCCAACTTGGCTACGCGCTCTTGCAGTTTTTCGCGGT